>OBKN01000003.1_pt1 | contig 132796 bp, 144 predicted proteins | sample 1519931 | NCBI WGS metagenome assembly OBKN01 (sample SAMN04209254, study PRJEB22552) | human gut metagenome | biome: gut; material: feces | host: Homo sapiens | place: USA: Oklahoma
TGATGGAGATGCGCTTGCCGGTGCCGTTCCAGCCGGTGTTGACCAGGTAAGCCTTAGCGCCGCTCATCTTCATCTTCTTGACCAGCTCCTCAGCGTACTTGGTGGGGTGCAGCTCCAGGAAAGCCTGGCCGAAGCAAGCGGAGAAGGTGGGGGTGGGCTCGGTGATGCCGCGCTCGGTGCCAGCCAGCTTGGCGGTGAAGCCGGACAGGAAGTAGTACTGGGTCTGCTCGGGGGTCAGGATAGAGACGGGAGGCAGAACGCCGAATGCGTCAGCAGACAGGAAGATGACATTCTTTGCAGCAGGTGCAGAAGAGATGGGGCGGACGATGTTCTGGATGTGGTTGATGGGGTAGGACACACGGGTGTTCTCGGTGACAGACTTGTCAGCGAAGTCGATGTGGCCCTCAGCATCCAGAGTGACGTTCTCCAGCAGAGCGTTGCGCTTGATGGCGTTGTAGATATCGGGCTCGGAGTCCTTATCCAGGTTGATGACCTTTGCGTAGCAGCCGCCCTCGAAGTTGAACACGCCGTTGTCGTCCCAGCCGTGCTCGTCATCGCCGATCAGCAGACGCTTGGGATCGGTGGACAGGGTGGTCTTGCCGGTGCCGGACAGACCGAAGAAGATGGCGGTGTTCTCGCCGTTCTTGTCGGTGTTGGCAGAGCAGTGCATGGAGGCCATGCCCTTCAGCGGCAGGAAGTAGTTCATCATGGAGAACATGCCCTTCTTCATCTCGCCGCCGTACCAGGTGTTGACGATGACCTGCTCCTTGCTGGTGATGTTGAACATAACAGCAGTCTCGGAGTTCAGGCCCAGCTCCTTGTAGTTCTCGACCTTGGCCTTGGAAGCGTTGTAAACAACGAAATCAGGCTCAAAGTTCTCCAGCTCCTCAGCGGTGGGCTTGATGAACATGTTGGTGACGAAGTGTGCCTGCCAGGCCACTTCCATGATGAAACGGACAGCCATGCGGGTGTCCTTGTTTGCACCGCAGAAAGCATCCACAACGTACAGGCGCTTGTTGGACAGCTCCTTCTTTGCAATCTCCTTCACGGCAGCCCAGGCTTCCTCAGAAGCGGGGTGGTTGTCGTTCTTGTACTCGTCGCTGGTCCACCAAACGGTGTTCTTGGAGTTCTCGTCCATCACGATGAACTTGTCCTTGGGGGAACGGCCGGTGTAGATGCCGGTCATAACGTTCACAGCGCCCAGCTCGCTGACTTTGCCCACTTCGTAGCCTTCCAGGCCGGGCTTGGTCTCTTCCTCGAACAGCTGCTCGTAAGAGGGGTTATACACGACCTCGGTCGTGCCGGTAATGCCGTACTTGCTCAGATCTACCTTTGCCATAATACTTATACCTCTTCTTTCGTTCAGATCAATTCTGATCGCGCGACGCACATGCCCTTAGCCAATGGGCAGCGCGGGCGATGAAGAAATACAGATGCGTATTCTCCTGTTTATCATTATACATAAAATCGTTCCAAAATCAACCAGAGGGAACAAAAGGTTCTTATAAATGTAACAAATTTTATTCAGAATCTTAGCTGTTTGAAGTGATTTCATAAGAAGAAAGGGGAACCGCGGCGAACAAAATAAAGAAAAGAGACCCAAAACACAACTTTGATAATATTTTGTCGATTCTGGATGCAACTGGGTATCCCAGAGCGGAAAAACCGGGGCGGGAGGCCCGCAGCACAAATTTCTGAAAAACTTGAAATTTCCTGTTGACAAAGTACGACTGCTATGCTAAAATAATCGAGTCGGGAGCGAAACCCCGATGCGAAAATGGACGTATGGCCCGTTGGTCAAGCGGTTAAGACAGAGGCCTCTCACGCCTTTAACATCGGTTCGATTCCGGTACGGGTCACCATTTTATAGTAGTAAAACGGCTGTATGCCGTTTTATATAGATGCCTCTTTAGCTCAGTCGGTTAGAGCACCTGACTGTTAATCAGGGTGTCGCCTGTTCGAGTCAGGCAAGAGGCGCCAGTAAAGCGATGGAAATGTTCCATCGCTTTTTTCTTTTTGTTGACAGCGAATGCGGCGGGGGATATACTTATAAATAACGATTAAACCTCTCAGTCCGCCTGGCGGCGGCCAGCTCCTCTGGTAGGGGAGCCCTTGGCAGAAGCAGAACGTTTTTCGGAAAAGGCAAGGCGGAGCAAGGAGACTTTTGAGGAGAAGAATTACAATGAAACAGATCATTCTGACCGGCGACCGTCCCACGGGCCGCCTGCATGTTGGCCACTACGTTGGCTCTTTGAAGGAGCGCGTGCGCCTGCAGAACACCGGCAAGTTCGACGAGATCTATATTATGATCGCTGACGCGCAGGCCCTGACGGACAACGCCGATAACCCGGAGAAGGTTCGCCAGAACATCCTGCAGGTGGCACTGGACTATCTGGCCTGCGGTCTGGACCCCAACAAGGTCCACATCTTCATCCAGTCCATGGTGCCTCAGCTGACAGAGCTGAGCTTCTATTATATGAATCTGGTCACGGTGAGCCGCCTGCAGCGCAACCCCACCGTGAAGAGCGAGATCCAGATGCGGAACTTCGAGACCAGCATCCCGGTGGGCTTCTTCACCTACCCCATCAGCCAGGCAGCGGATATCACGGCATTCGGTGCCACCACTGTGCCGGCCGGTGAGGATCAGATGCCCATGCTGGAGCAGTGCCGCGAGATCGTGCACAAGTTCAACGCCGTCTACGGCGAGACCCTGACCATGCCTGAGATCATGCTGCCCCAGAATGCCGCCTGCCTGCGCCTGCCCGGCATCGATGGCAAGGCCAAGATGAGCAAGAGCCTGGGCAACTGCATCTACCTGTCGGATGAGCCCGAGGACATCAAGAAGAAGATCATGTCCATGTACACCGACCCCAACCACCTGCGGGTGCAGGACCCCGGCAAGGTGGAGGGCAACCCCGTGTTCATCTATCTGGACGCTTTCAGCCGCCCCGAGCACTTCGCCGAGTTCCTGCCGGAGTACCAGAACCTCGATGAGCTCAAGGCCCACTATCAGCGCGGCGGTCTGGGCGACGTGAAGATCAAGAAGTTCCTGAACGCCGTCATGCAGGCCGAGCTGGAGCCCATCCGCAACCGCCGCAAGGAGTGGGAGCAGCGCCTGCCCGAGGTCGTGGAGATCCTGAAGGAAGGCAGCGCCGTGGCCGAAAAGACCGCTGCCGCCACCCTGGCCAATGTCCGCAAGGCCATGCGCATTGACTACTTCGCGGATAATAACCTGCTGAAGTAACTGCTTGTAAAATAAAATAAGCATAAAACAAGCGCCGCGCTCCCATTTTCGGGAACGCGGCGCTTACTGTTTATTTCAGGCGAAGTCAGTTGTTATATGCGCGGGTCTTGATCTCCTCCGTGACCTTTGCGATGAATTCATCCACTTCCATCGTGGTGGTTTCGCCCTTGCGGTCACGGACAGAGAGGTTGCCGGCCTCGGCTTCCTTTGCACCCAGAACCAGCATGTAGGGCACACGGTCCACCTGCTGTGCGGCACGGATCTTGTAGCCGATCTTCTGGTTGTCGTCGTCCAGCACAACACGGATACCGGCGTCAGACAGCTTCTCGGTCACGTCCTGTGCGTACTCCAGCGTCTTTTCGGACACGGGCAGCACCTTGACCTGCGTGGGAGCCAGCCAGGTGGGGAACTTGCCCTTGGTCTCCTCGATCAGGTAGGCCATGAAGCGGTCCAGGGAGCCCAGGATCGCACGGTGCAGGACAACGGGGGTCTTTTCGGAGCCGTCCTTGTCCACATAGGTCAGGTGGAACTTTGCGGGCAGGCAGAAGTCCAGCTGGCAGGTGGACAGGGTGTACTCAGCACCCACGGCGGGTTTGACGTTCACGTCCAGCTTGGGGCCGTAGAAGGCGGCCTCGCCGATCTCCTCGGTGAAGTGGATGCCCAGCTCGGTCAGCACCTCGCGCAGAGCGTTTTCGGCGTGGTTCCACATGGCATCGTCGTCGTGGTACTTCTTCTTGTCGGCGGGGTCACGCAGAGACAGAACGCAGCGGTAATCGGTGATCTTGAAGTCCTTGTAGGTCTCGAAGATCAGGTTGCAGACATCGGCAACCTCGCTCTTGATCTGCTCCGGGGTGCAGAACAGGTGGGCATCGTTCTGGCAGAAGTGGCGGCCGCGCTCAATGCCCTTCAGGGTGCCGGAGGACTCGTAGCGGAAATCGTGTGCGATCTCACCGATGCGCATGGGCAGATCACGGTAAGAGTGGGGACGATTTGCGTAGATCATCATGTGGTGGGGGCAGTTCATCGGGCGCAGGACGTAGCTCTCGCCCTCCATCTCCATGGCGGGGAACATGTTCTCACGGTAGTGATCCCAGTGACCGGAGGTCTTATACAGGTTCACGGTGCCGATGCAGGGAGTCATAACGTGCAGGTAGCCGCGTGCACGCTCCTTCTCCTTGATATAGTTCTCCAGCTCCTGCCAGACGGTGTAGCCTGCGGGCAGGAACATGGGCAGGCCGCGGCCCACCAGGTCGTCGGTCATAAACAGGCCCATCTCCTTGCCGATCTTGCGGTGATCGCGCTCACGGGCCTCCTGCTGCTCCTTTTCCCAGGCTTCCAGCTCTTCCTGGTTGTGGAATGCCACACCGTTGATACGGGTCAGCATCTTGTTTTCCTTGTCGTTCTTCCAGTATGCGCCGGACTGCTGGGTGATCTTGAAGGCCTTCAGCGCCTTGGTGTAGGTCAGGTGGGGTCCGATGCACATGTCAACGTACTCGCCCTGCTGGAAGAAGCTGAACTCGGTCTCGTCGGCCAGGTCAGCCATGTGCTCGATCTTGTAGTGCTCCTGGCGCTCCTCCATCAGCTTCACAGCCTCGTCACGGGGCAGGATGAAGGGCTTGATGGCCAGATTTTCCTTGCAGATCTTGCGCATCTCTTTTTCGATGTTGGCCAGATCATCATCGGTGAGCTTGGTGTCGCCCAGATCGACATCGTAGTAGAAGCCGTTCTCGGTGGCAGGGCCAAAGGCAAAGTCAGCCTCGGGGTACAGGCGCTTGATGGCCTGCGCCATGATGTGAGCAGCGGTGTGGCGGATAACATGCAGTTCCTGGTCCTGCGGGCACTCGTCCACATGGCCGTCTTTGTAGATGATCTTCATAGTGGTTCTCCTTTTGATGAAAGTTAAAACAAAAAAGCGCTCCATCCCGCTCAAATTTACGGGATGAAGCGCTTGAAGATTTCACGCGTTCCACGGTTCCACCCGAATTGCGTGCCCTTGAGAACACGCCACTCGCTGTGCTGTAACGGGCGCACCCGGCAGAGGTTCTCCTCTGCGCTCTGCGGTGGTAGAAGCCCGATGCACGGCAGGCTGCTTGCAGCACCCGGTATCCGGGGCAGCCCTCTCTGCGTCATGGGGAACGAGCTTCGGTTTGTCCGCATCATCGCTTTGGTCAGGATGAAACTACGCTGATTGTAGCACGATGGCGGCAAAAAATCAAGCTCTCCGCGGCGAAAATCTGCGAAAAATCATTCTTCTTTTTTCTTCAGCTTGACCCGCCACTTGTGGGAGGCGTACTCCGGCCGCAGCTTGTTGGTGACAAAGGTCTGGCTGCTGTAGAGGCCGTAGTGGCCCGAGAGCATGTAGCACACACCGCAGCCCAGCGCAATAAGCTCCAGCCCCTGCCCGCCAAACAGCTCGAATCCCAGCAGGATGGAGGGGATCAGGGCGTTTGTGGCTCCGCAGAACACGCAGACCAGACCGATGGCACCGGCAAACCCGGCGGGCAGGCCCAGCCATGGCCCGGCGATGCAGCCAAAGGTCGCCCCGATGTAGAAACTTGGGACCACCTCGCCGCCTTTGAAGCCTACTGCCAGGGTCAGGGCGGTCAGGAAGATTTTGCACAGAAAATCCCAGGGCAGGGCAGTGCCCTGCTCCACGGCATCGGCAATGACGGCCATTCCGGCCCCGTTGTACCGCCCGACACCGAACAGATACGAGAACGCTACCACGGCTGCACCGCCTGCAAAAGCCCGGAGCCAGGGATTCGGGATCCGTTTGGGGATCCCGTGTTCCAGGGTGTGAAGCGTCCAGCAGAACAGCCGGGTCACGGCGGCACAGGCAATGCCCAGCAGGGCGGTCTGAAGCGCGGTTTCCAGCGTCAGGTGCGGGATGGAATTGAGCACAAAATTGGTCGGGGCGATCCCGAAGAACAGGGATACGCCGTAAGCAATGAGGGCCGAAGTGAACGCGGGCATAAAGGCCGAAGTGAACGTCAGCCCCACGTCCTCCACCATCATGGCGAAGAGGGCAGCGGTCAGCGGGGTGCCGAACAGGGCGGAGAAGAACGCTGCCATGCCGCTGATGGTGGCGGTGCGGCGGACGTAATCGCTCAGATGCAGCAGTTTTCCCACGTTCCAGCCGATGCTGCCGCCCATCTGCAAAGCGGCACCCTCGCGGCCGGCAGAACCGCCGCACAGGTGGGTGAGCACCGTGCCCAGAAAGATGGCGGGCACCAGCAGCGGGCTGACCGGCTCGCCGCTCTGCACGGCGCGGATGACGTTGTTGGTGCCCACGCCTTCGCACTTTGTGACCTTGTAGAGTGCCACGATGGCAAGGCCCGCCAGCGGCAGGCAGAGCAGCAGCCAGCTCTGCGCGGCCCGCAGCTCGGTGACGTACTCCACGCTCAGGTGGAACGCTGTGCCGACTACGCCGCAGACCAGACCCGTGGGCACGGCCAGCAGCAGCCATTGCAGGGCCACCCACAGGGCGGCTTTGGCCTCGCGGTTAAAATCATTCAAGTTGCTCATAGAAACTCCTGATACAAAAAAACTGAAAATTTTACACTCCAAAATAACACGCCCGCACAGGGATGTCAACCCGGAACCATTGCAGGGGGGCTCACATTGTGGTGACAACGACAAACCCCTGCTTCCTTGTGCGGAGGAAACAGGGGTTCTGCTGAATGGATTTCAGAAAAAGGAAAAGGAGAACAAGGAGAACAAGGAGAACAAATATCGTCACGCTTTCAAAGCGGGACAACGGTTGAAATTGTGCGGAGCGTTACTCCACATCCTGCAGGGCGGCGAAGTCCTCTTCGCCGGTGCGGATCTTGACCACGCGGGTCACGTTGTAGACAAAGATCTTGCCATCGCCGATGTGGCCGGTGTACAGGGCCTTCTTGGCGGCATCCACCACAGCGTCCACGCTGATCTTGGAAACGATGACCTCGACCTTGATCTTGGGCAGCAGGGTGCTGTCCACAGGCACGCCGCGGTATTTCTCGGTGGTGCCCTTCTGGATGCCGCAGCCCATCACCTGGGTCACGGTCATGCCGGTCACACCCAGATCGTTCAGCGCGGTCTTGAGCTGATCGAACTTGGAGAGCTTTGCAATGATGGACACCTTGTGCATCCCGGTGTCGTAGATGCCATCGTGGATGACGGCAGGCTCCTTGACCACAGGCACGGCAGCGTTCATCTGCACGGCGCTTGCCTTGGAGGCATCATCCTCGCCCAGATCGGTGTTCTCGTTGGGCACCATGGCAGCGGCGTTGGCATCGGAGATGGAGAAACCGGCGTAAGCGGAAGCCAGGCCGTGCTCGTGGATATCCAGGCCGTCGATCTCCACCTCAGCGGGGACGCGCAGGCCGATGGTCTTGTCGATGATCTTGAAGATGATGAACATCACGACTACAACGTACACATCAACGGTGATAAGGCCCAGCAGCTGGGTGCCCAGCTGTGCAAGGCCGCCGCCGTAGAACAGGCCCTTGCCCACGCCGTCGCCGCCGTTGGAGAACAGGCCCACGGCAATGGTGCCCCACACGCCGTTTGCAAAGTGAACGGAGACAGCGCCCACGGGGTCATCGATCTTTGCAATCTTATCAAAGAATTCAACGCTCAGGACCACGAGGATACCGGCCACGAAGCCGATGATGAAGGCACCGAAGGGAGAGACAGCGTCGCAGCCTGCGGTGATGGCGACCAGACCGGCCAGAGAGCCGTTCAGGGTCATGGAGACATCGGGCTTGCCGTAGCGCAGCCAGGTGAAGATCATGGTCACGCAGGTGGCAACGGCAGCGGCCAGGTTGGTGTTGAAGCAGACAAGGCCCGTCAGGGTCATGGCCTCATCGGTGGCAAGGCTCAGGGAAGAGCCGCCGTTGAAGCCGAACCAGCAGAACCACAGGATGAACACGCCCAGCGCACCGGCGGTCAGGTTGTGGCCGGGAATGGCGTGGGGGTTGCCGTCCTTATCGTACTTGCCGATGCGGGGGCCGAGCATTGCGGCACCCAGCAGGGCGATCACGCCGCCCACATTGTGAACGGCTGCGGAACCGGCAAAATCATGGAAGCCCATGCTCTGCAGCCAGCCGCCGCCCCACATCCAGTGGCCGCAGATGGGGTAGACCACCAGCGAAATGGCAGCGGAATAAACGCAGTAAGCCTTGAAGTTGGTGCGCTCGGCCATGGAGCCGGACACGATGGTGGCTGCCGTGGCACAGAACACGGTCTGGAACACGATGTACACCCACAGCGGGATATCAAGCCCCAGGTGGCTGTAATCGCCCTGAATGAACGGATCGAACCCGCCGATCAGCGCGCTTGTGCCGCCGAACATCAGGCCGAAGCCGATGACCCAGTAGCACGGTGTGCCGATGCAGAAGTCCATCATGTTTTTCATCAGGATGTTGCCGGTGTTTTTGGCGCGGGTAAAGCCCGCCTCACACAGCGCAAAACCGGCCTGCATAAAGTAGACCAGGAATGCCGCAACCAGCACCCAACAGGTGTTTATGGAACTGAACATTATAATACCTCCCCGGTTTGTAATGCGCTCCCCGCACCGAATGTGCGCGGGAGCCTTGTTCAGGAGGCCCTCTATTCCTCCCGAGCAATATCCAGCGAAAACACAAAAGGCGCTGGCGGAATCACTTCCGTCAGCGCCTTTGCTTTCGATGGCACGAGTATAGCCCCTTTGTGCAAAACTGTCAAGAGCCGGGGTGCGATTTTTACGTTTTACACAACCCAGAACCGAGAAAAAAGAGGAAAACTTTATAAGTCATTCTTTTTTCTCGGCCTCGCCGGCGGGCGTTTCTTCCTTTTTGCGGCCGGAGCGGTGCCCGCCCTCCATCTCCCAGTGGAGCATCAGGCTCATCATGGCCCGCAGGGCAAAGGTGGCCGCCAGCGGCACCACCGATTCCAGATTCTGCAACAGGAAGGTCTTGGCGATCTCCGCCGACATCAGAAACTCCAGCGCCGTGGTCAGGCCGCTGGACATCTCGTGGAGGAAATCGTGCTGGCCATGGAAAAAGGTGACCCGCACATAGTGGTAGGTGGCCTTGACAAGGCTGGTGACGATGATGAACAGGCCGATGATCTCAGCCAGCCCGGAGATCAGCGGCACCGCCGTCTCCAGAAACCCCTCCATGCCGTGGGTGACGATCTGATTGAAATGGTATAACCATGCCATATTAGACTTCCTCCTGCTTTTTCGGATACCTCTAAGATACATGAGCGGCGGTGCGCTGTCAAGCGGCCATCAGCCCAGCTTTTTCTTCTGCTGGTGGGCCAGGATGGGCATGAGCAGGGGCGTGGGAACGAGCTTCTGGGCCGTGGTGGCAAGGCGCATCAGGGTGCTGGGCACGATGATGGTCTTGCGGCGGAGCATCCCGCGCATGGCTTCCTCCACGCAGAGCTCCGGGGTGATGCCCTTGAGGGCGAACACCACGTCGGCGCGGTCGTTGAACTCGGTGTCCACGGGGCCGGGGCAGAGGGCACAGACATAGACCGGGCTGTGCTGCTCCCGCAGCTCCTCAGCCACGCCGCGGGTCAGGCTGACAACGTATGCTTTGGAGGCATAGTAGCCCGCCATATAGGGCCCGCCCGGCAGCAGGCCCGCCGAGGATGCCACGTTCAGGATGGTGCCGAAGCCCTGGGCTTCCATCTTGCGCAGGGTGAACTTGAACAGCCGGTGCATGGCCAGCACGTTTACCCGCAGCATGGAAAGCTCCTTGCCCGCGTCCGTCTCGGAAAAGGCACCGCAGGCACCAAAGCCCGCGTTGTTGAGGAACAGGTCGATGCGTTCGTCTGCCAGTGCTTCGCACAGGGCGGTGACCTGCGCATCCTGCGCAAGGTCGGCGGGTACGATGCGGCAGAGGGTGCCGTGTTTCGCCCGGAGCTCGGCGGCAAGGGTCTCCAGCCGGTCGCGGCGGCGGGCAGTCAGAATGAGCCGGAAACCCAGCCGGGCATAGCGGCGGGCAAACTCCCGCCCGATGCCGGAGGACGCGCCGGTGATCCAGACAGTTTTGGTTGACATAAGCATTCTCCTTTTCTGCGGAAACTCCATTGTCTCTATTCTATCACGGCAGCGGGTGAGAATCCATGCAAAAATTCTAGGAAAAGCTGTCCCTTGTTGCCCGGGAAAATTTGGAGTATAATAGACTCAAAGAACAGCGCACTGACGCAGGAGGAAAGAAAAATGAACAAACCGGTATTGGTGGTCATGGCTGCCGGCATGGGCAGCCGTTACGGCGGCATGAAGCAGATCGACCCGGTGGGCCCCAAGGGTCAGCCCATTGTGGAGTACTCCCTGTACGATGCCCACCGCGCAGGCTTTGAGACCGTGATCTTTGTCATCAAGCATGAGATCGAGGAGGCTTTCAAAGCCGCCATCGGTGACCGCGTCTCTCAGGGCATGAACGTGAAATACGCTTTCCAGCAGCTGGATGAGCTGCCCGCAGGCTTCACCATCCCCGAGGGCCGTGTCAAGCCCTGGGGCACCTGCCACGCCGTGCTGGCCGCAAAAGACCTCATTGATGGTCCCTTCGCCGTCATCAACGCGGACGATTACTACGGCCCCGAGGCCTTCAAGGTCATCTATGAGTATCTGTCCACCCATCAGGACGGCGCAGTTTACGATTACTGCATGGTGAGCTACCTGCTCAAAAATACCGTCTCTGAGAACGGCACCGTCTCCCGCGGTGTCTGCGTGGTGAACCCGGACGGCACCCTGCACAGCGTGACCGAGCGCACCGGCATCGAGACCTATGAGGGCGGCATCCGCTGCACCTCCCTCACCGGTGAGGGCACGGATGACCTGCCGGTGGAAGCACCTGTCAGCATGAACCTGTGGGGCTTCGGCAAGAGCTTCCTGGACGAGGCCGACCGCCGCTTTGCAGGCTGGCTGCGTGAGAATCTGCCCAAGAACCCCCTCAAGTGCGAGTATTTCCTGCCCACTGTGGCCAGCGAGCTCATCGATGAGGGCAAGGCGGCAGTCACCGTGCTCAAGAGCACCGATAAGTGGTACGGCGTGACCTACCGCGAGGATAAGCCCACCGTGGTGGCCGCCATCGCCCAGAAAACCCAGGAGGGCCTGTACCCCGAGGATCTGTGGGCGTGAGCAAAACAAAATCTGCTTGACTTTTTGAGCGATACAGCATATAATAAAGCTGTAAAAGAGATTGGTTGCAGTTCATAAAACTCACCAAGTAGCAACAAGAAGCCCCCGCGGTAGTGCGAATACCGAGGGGGCTTCCTGCTTGCTAAGGATTAGTGCTTACCGGCCTTGAACTGGTCGTCAAGCCACTTGCAGATGTAATAGCTGACTACACCCGCTGCGACGGACAGTGTAAAAGAGATTATAAAGTTCATAAAACTCACCCCCTTCCTCTTATAGATCGAGGTCGGAAGGCCGACAGGTACAGTATAACAGAAAATTCGACACATTACAACGCAGAAGCGCCCCATCCGGTGAAGGATGAGGCGCTTCTACGTATATTTGGGAATATTCGGGGATGGCGTTAGTTGTTCTTGAGCTCCTGTGCCTTCTGCCATGCGTTCAGCACATCGAGCTTGCTTACGGGATTGGCCGGGAAGAACTTCATCTCTTCCGGAGCCGTGCCCTCATCGTTCAGGTCAGGGATAAGCTCGTTTTCCATGGCCCAGCGGGCGGCGTGCTGCAGGTCCATATCCTGCTCTTCCTGCTCGACATCGGGGTAGAGCAGTTCGGATTCGGGCATGGGTTTGCCTGCATCCTCCCACAGCATCATGGCAAGGGCGCTGCGGTTGCTGGGGAAGTAGGGCAGAGCCATCAGCTTGCCTGCAAATTCAGCGCCCAGAGAATAGGCCTGATAGCCCAGCACTGCACCGCCCACAGCGGCAGTACCAATGATCGCGGCAGTGCCCAGCACGCCGGGCCCATCATCTTCAATGGTGGCATCACGGTACTGTGCGGCAATATCCACATCACTGCTCATGGTAAAGGTGATGCTTTCTGCCTTGTAGTCCTGACCCAGCGGCAGGGAGAACTTGCCGGTAGACCAGATGTCAAACACCATGCTCTCTGGGATCAGGGTCTTGTCCAGCGTCACGGTCACTTCTGCGCCTTCCGGTACATAGTAGGTCTTTTTGCCGGTGGCCTCGTCAGTAGTAACAGTCAAGGTATCGGTCACATCCTTGTCACCTTTTTTCACGGTAACAATGCCGCCGGTCACGGTCAGCGGGTGGCAGACTGCGGTATCGGGGGTGTGGTCAGTGGCGGCATCACGGTACGTTGCAGACACATTCACACCACTGCTCATGGTAAAGGTGATGCTTTCTGCCTTGTAGTCCTGACCTGTGAGGGAGAGATTGCCGGTAGACCAGCTGTCAAACACTTTGCCATTGGGCACTGCGGTCTGGTCCAGCGTCACGGTCACTTCTGCGCCGTCCGGTACGTAGTAGGTCTTTTTGCCGGTGGTCTCGTCAGTGCGGCTGTTCAGCGTGCTGGTCACATCGCTGCCGTCGTATTTCACAGTAACAGTGCCGCCGGTCACAGTCAGCGGGTGGCAGACTGCGGTATCGTGGGTGTGGTCAGTGGCGGCATCACGGTACTGTGCGGCAATGTCCACACCGCTGTTCATGGTAAAGGTGATGCTCGTAGCCTTGTAGTCACCTGTGGGCAGGGAGAAATCACCGGTAGACCAGCTGTCAAACACTTTGCCATTGGGCACTGCGGTCTTGTCCAGCGTCACGGTCACTTCTGCGCCTTCCGGTACATAGTAGGTCTTTTGGCCGGTGGTTGCGTCAGTGTTGCTGTTCAGCGTGCTGGTCACATCGCTGCCGTCGTATTTCACAGTAACAGTGCCGCCGGTCACGGTCAGCTGGTGGCAGTCCAGAGCATTGGGGTCGAACTTCCAACGGGCATAGAGGGTGATGTCCTTCGTAATTGCGGTTTCTTTCACATCAAACTTGCCATCTTCGGGCTTGCCATCTGGGGTGGTGTACCAGCCGATGAAATTGTAACCCGTACGGGTGGGATGATTGATGGCATCCAGATCGGTTTCCTCCAGATTGTTTGCCAAGGTCTCAGTGATTTTTTCGGTCTCATAAACCGGCACCTTATCGTAGGTCAGGTTGCCGCCCTTGGCATCAAAGGTCACATGGCAGAGGCAAAGAAGCTGGTGTCCGTTCTGTACAGCATCCCGCAGGTAATAATTATTTTTAAGCAGATCCTTTGCGTGGTCCTCGTCGTTGTTGTAGTAGATGACACATGCCGGACAATCATCCAGACGGGCTTCGAAAGTAGTCAATTCAGCAGGGAGTATAATGTATTTCAGACCGGAGCAATAGGCAAAGGTCCTATAAAAGGAAGGTGTACCACTGTACCCGGATTCAATTACTTTTACTTTTTTCGGGATGGTGATATTGCTCAGGCTGGAGCATCTAAAAAAGGCACCCCCGCCGATCGTCTCAACATTCTCACCTAACGAAAGCGTTGTAAGCTTACAGCAACCACCAAAGGCTATTAGTCCGATGGAAGTAACGCTTTGTGGAATGGTGACCTCCTCCAGAGCAAAGCATTCTTCAAAGGCATGATTGCCGATGGAAGTAACGCCTTGTGGAATGTCGACGGAGCGAATGTTGCGACCAATTTGGTACGAGTTGTGGAGGTAGGGAGAAGCATCCAAATAGCCGGAAAATGAATATGTTCCCAAACCGGTTACAGGGTAGCCGCCCAACTCTGAGGGTATGTGGATGTCGTAGGGGGCAGGGGTTTTCGCTGGATCAACAGGGCCACGAAAATCTGTGATGGTTGCAGTAGCACCGTCTGCATTTATCTTATACTCATACTTGTAACCGTCAACGATGGCTGTAAGTACAGTTGACGTGTCTGCTGCAAATGCCGTGACTGCCGACAGGGGCAGCATGGTGATCATCATGCAGACCGCAACCAATAAGCTGATCAAACGCTTTGGTCTCATAATTTTTTACTCCTTTTCCATGATTTTTCCAAAAACTCTCTCTATTTCAACCAAAACAAAAGAGCGCCGCACCGGCCAAACGGCTGGTACGACGCTCTGAACCCTTGTAGGCCCGCTGTGCGCTCGCTCTCCTGAAGGGAAGCCGACGCATCTTCACAAGGAGGTGCAAGGTTTCGTATTACCTTACCCGGAGAGAATAACGTGCAGCTGGCTGCCATATTACAGGCTCTTTCGCTTTGCGTCGCAGCCTTTCGACTGGTTTGCCGATTCTTCAGTTTTAGCGGAAATGGCATTTTGCACAGAACAAGATACGCTTTTCTTTTTTTGTCAATATGACGAAAGAAAGTTTGGAGAAGTATACAAAAGAAGTGTACAATGTGAAAAACATAAAGAAAACAAAATCGTGCGGCGGCGCAAGATCTGCCTGATCTTATGGAGGACGCGGCAAAATGAAAATGCCCCTGACCGAAAGAAGCCGGTCAGGGGTATTTGGGGTTGCTGCAACGGTCAGGGTCAGTGTTTGCGCTCGTACTTCAGGCGCTCCCGCAGCTCATCCAGAGAGCGGTGCTTTTCGCCGTGGCGCAGCTTGGGGTAAGCGCGGAGCATACGGCCCTTGCCAAAGTACTTGGAGCTCCGGGTGCGGGCGCGCATCTCCTCGCTGCGGGCCTGCAGCTCCTCGGCCAGCTGTTCCAGACGGAGCAGCTCTGCCGTGCGCTCTGCAGTGCCCTTGGCAGCCAGCTTGACGGCAGTGGCGGCCTCAGAGGCATTGAGCCGGGCCTCCTGGGAGGACTTGCGGGCGGCCTCCATGGCCTCGTCGGCCTTGGCGCGCAGGGCGGCAGCGGCATCCCGGGGGCTCAGTTTGGCGGCATTGTTCCGGGCCTCGGCAGCCGCCAGCTTGAGCTGCAGGCGGCTCTCGTCCATCTTCTGGTCCACATCCATGGCGGTGGTGCCCAGCAGCTCGGTCATGGCATCGGACACGGCGTGCATACTGTCGGCCACCTTTTCCAGAGCATCCAGCTCACGGGCCAGGTCAGAGGCCGCAAAGGCGGTCACGACCACGTCGGCGGCGTAGCAGGCGTACAGGATGCACATGAGGACAAAGCCCACCATCTGGGGGACCATCGCCACAAAACCCGCGATCACGGGGTGAACGGCCTTCATCACCACAATGGTGCCCACGCCCCACAAAAGGGAGAACTCCAGGCAGATATATCCGCCGATGTTGAAGGGGAAGTCGCTGTAATCCCACCACCGGGTGTGGTAGAGCTTGTAGAGCGCCCAGCCGCCCACCAGCTCCAGCACGCTGGGCAGGATCACGCCGCCGAGATAGAGCAGCAGCAGGTTGTCTGCCAGCGGCGAAAGGGTGAACAGCACGATGATCATGCCAAAGCCGTAGATGGGGCAGACCGGGCCGTTCAGAAAGCCGCGGTTCACCAGCTGGCCGGTGGAAACGGCGGCATAGATGACCTCCAGGCACCAGCCCAGGCAGGAGTAGATCAGGAAAAACGCCAGGATCTGATACAGCGAAAAGCCGCAGACCATGGTGTTGACAAAAAAGGACATCTTACTCCTCCTTTGCGGCGGCAGCGGCTTCCTCCGCAGCCTTCCTCTTTTTCAGGACCTTGGGCTCGATCCAGGTCACGGCGGCATCGCCGGGCAGCTTTCTGGCGATCAGGGCCTTGATCTTGATGCCCATTTCGGTGAACATCCCCTCGTGCTCGGTGCGGATATTCCACTCCGGCTCGTTTTCGTGCAGGTCAAAGGTCTTCCAGGTGATCTCGTAGCCGGAAGCGGGGAAATACTCCAGGCTGTCGCGGAACAGGTCGTCGTCATCGGTCTTGAAGTAGATCTCGCCGCCGTCCTTCAGGAATTCGCGGTACTGGATGAGCTGGCGGGGATAGGTGAGCCGGTGCTTGTTGGAGGAAGCGTTCTTGCTCCACGGGTTGCAGAAGTTGATATAGATGCGGCTGACGGTATCCTGGGCGGTGAGCACGCCCTTGATGCGCTCGATGTCGGTGCTCATGATCTTCACGTTGTCGATGGGGCGGCCTGCCTCGGTGTAAGCGGCCTCGATCTTGCGCTTGGCAAGGATCAGCACCTTGTCGGTGATGTCGATGCCCAGATAGTTGTTCTCCGGGTGGGCGCAGGCCAGCTGGGAGATGAAGCCGCCCTTGCCGCAGCCCAGCTCCAGCACAAAGGGCTGCTCCGGGCGGGCATACTGTGCGTGCCACTTGCCGCCCCAGATCAGGGGCTCGTGGACGTGGAAATCGGCGGCCATCAGCTCATCGTGGGCGTAGGGTTTGAAACGCATTCTCATAGTTTGTAATTCTCCTTAAAATTAACGTGGCTCGCCCTCTCCGTCTTTGCTTCGCAAATCCACCTCTCCCAAAGGGAGAGGCCTTGGCAGTGCGGAAAACTTACCGGTTTTGCCAAGGGCTCCCCCTTTGGGGGAGCTGGCAAAGCCGTAAGGCTTTGACTGAGAGGGTGAGGATGCTTACCGGTCTTGCTCCCGCAAAAATTCTTTCACTTGTTCCGGTGCAGCGGCGCAGCTTCCCTGGCAGATGCCGGGTTTGCCGCCGCCGCGGCCATTGAGGGCGGCGTTCAGGGCTTTGGTCAGGGCGCGGACATCGCCGCCCGCCTGCGCAAGGCAGTAGCCGGTGCCCTTTTCGTTGGGGGTCAGGGCTGCGCACAGGCCGGTGGTGGCTTCGGTCAGGCGGACAGCCAGCCGGTGCAGGCCGTCCGGGTCCAGCCCCGGCACGATGCGGATGGCATCCGCACCGGGCGTTACCTGCGCGGCCAGCGCGTCAAAGAGCTGGCTGCACAGCCCGAAGTGGGTGAATTTCAGGGCGGTGTACTCGTCATACACCCGGTGCACTGCGTTGGCCGTCTCGCTGGCCTTGGCGCTGAGCAGGGCTCCGATCTCTGCCTGCCGTGCCCGCATGGCCTGTGCGGCTTCCAGCGCCCGCTCGCCGCAGACGACGCTCAGGCGCACGCCGCCCTTATAGTTTTCAGCGGCCAGGATCTTGATCTGGCCCACCGCGCCGGTAAAGGCGGTGTGGGTGCCGCAGCAGGCACAGACATCCGCCCCGGGGATGGTCACGATCCGCACCTGCCCCTCGATCTCCTTTTTGGAGCGGTAGGTCAGGGCGGCCAGCTCCTCCCGGGTGGGATAGGTGATGTTCACCGGTACATTCTCCCAGATGATGCGGTTGGCGGCAGTCTCGGCCGCTTTCAGCCCCTCGGCGGAGATGGGGATGTTCGTGTCCATCCGCACGGCATCGGAGCCGATGTGGAAGCCCACGTTCTCGGCCCCGAACATGCTGTGCAGGATGCCGGAGAGGATGTGCTCGCCGGTGTGCTGCTGCATCTTATCGAACCGCCACGCCCAGTCGATGGCCTGTGCCGCTTCGGCCCCGGGCACCGCCCCGGCGGGCAGGGAGGAGACCATGTGCCAGATGACACCCGCCTGCTCGTGGACATCGGTGACGGTCAGCACTGTGCCGTCGGCAAGGGTTAGGGTGCCCCGGTCGGCAGGCTGGCCGCCGCCCTCGGGGTAAAACACCGTGCCGTCCAGCGCGATGCGCCCGCCGCCGGTCCGGCTGTCCGGCTCTGCGGCTAAAATATGCCCCACCGCCTCCCGGCGGTAGGCATCGTGTTCATAGTATTTTTCGGTTGGCTGCATAAGCACCTCCTAATATAAAAACAAGTATACCACGTTTTTTGCCTGTGGAAAATAGTCTGCGGTTATGTTATGATAGAAAACAGACAAGCCCCAGCAAAAAGTTTGAGACGAGGAAGGATTTACAATGCGTGAAAGTGGTATTCTGATGCCGGTGTCCAGCCTGCCCGGCCCCTACGGGATCGGCTGCTTTGGCAAAAAGGCAGAAAAATTTGTGGATTTCCTTGCGGCGGCAGGCCAGAAGATCTGGCAGATCCTGCCCCTGAGCCCCACGGGCTATGGGGACAGCCCCTACCAGAGCTGCTCTGCCTTTGCGGGCAACCCTTATTTCATTGATCTGGATGCTCTGAAAGCCGAGGGGCTGCTGACAGCCGCCCAGCTCAAGGCCGAGCCTTGGGGCAAGGACCCGCTGAACGTGGATTACGGCACCCTGTACACCAGCCGCTACAAGGTCCTGCGTGCCGCCTATGCCGCCTGGCGCAGGCAGTGCGCGGGCCAGCACGGCTGTGCCCATTACTATCCGGATGCGTACTATGCCTTCACGCTGGAAAATGAGGGCTGGCTGGAGGATTATGCCCTCTACATGGCCCTCAAGACCGCCAACGGCATGAAGAGCTGGACCCAGTGGCCCCGGGAGTACCGCAAGCGGGAGCCGCAGGCGCTGGAAGCTTTTAAGGCAGAGAACGAGGAGGAGATCGGCTTCTGGAAGTTTCTGCAGTACGAGTTCAGCATCCAGTGGAAGAAGCTGAAAGCCTACGCCAACGCCAACAACGTGCAGATCCTGGGCGATATCCCCATCTATGTCTCGGCAGATTCCGTGGATGCCTGGGTGGGCGGCCCGCTGTTTGAGCTGGATGCAGACGGCGGCTTTGCCCGGGTGGCAGGCTGCCCGCCGGATTACTTCTCGGCAGAAGGCCAGCTCTGGGGCAACCCGCTGTACAACTGGCCCTACCATAAGCAGACCGGCTATGCCTGGTGGATCCAGCGTGTCCGCCATGCGCTGGGCATCTATGACCTGCTCCGCATCGACCACTTCCGTGGTTTCGACACCTACTGGGCCATCCCGGCAGACAGCACTACCGCCAAGACCGGCAAGTGGGAGACCGGCCCCCGGATGGAGCTGTTCAACGCGCTGGAAGGTGCGCTGGGCAAGCTGCCCATCATCGCCGAGGATCTGGGCGAGCTGTTCCCCAGTGTGCGGGAGCTGCTGGCAGACAGCACCTTCCCGGGCATGAAGGTGCTGCAGTTCGCGTTCGGCGGCGGGGACAGCGAGTACCTGCCCCACAACCACGTCAAGAACAGCGTGGTCTACCCCGGCACCCACGACAACACGACGCTGACCGCCTGGTGGGACGAGAGCGCATCGGCCAAGGAGAAGGCTGTGGCCGCCGCCTACCTGCATCTGACCGGCTGTCAGCCCACCGCAAAGGAGGTGGCCGCTGTCAAAACAGAGGCGGCCCGCACCGCGCTGCTCCGGGCTGCGCTGGGCTCTGTGGCCGACCGTGCCATCATCCCCATGGCCGACTGGCTGGGCCTGGGCGAGGAAGCCCACCTGAACAGCCCCGGCAAGCTGGGCGGAAACTGGAGCTGGCGCGCCGCCGATGGGTTCGACACTGCCGCGCTGGCCAAGCGCATTCTGGCGGAGTGCGCCGTGTACTGCCGTACATAACCGGGCCGGAAACCCGGAGTGTGTTTAGCAGTTTGACGAAAATGTAAAAAATTGCGTTAAAGTTTGTGCGTTTTGCTGGAAACGCCCGGCACAAGGTGATATAATTCCGGTAATGGGGCTGCGCTTTCAGCGGCCGTGTGGCAAAGCTGTGCCGGAAGGGAGAGAGTCCGGCACCGGATAATGGGGAAAAACGCATGAAAAAAGAATGGACGGAACAGGATCTGCGCGCCTTTGCAGAAAACGCACAGACCGCCTTTGAGGACGTGACCCTGACGGAAGCCGATGAGGAGGCCGCGGACACCTGGCAGGACGATGGCCTGCAGGTGGATTATGTCCTGCGCAATGGGCAGGTGGACTGCGTGCTGCGCCGCCTGATCGAGGCGGACGGCAAGCTCTGGCAGCTGCAGATGACGGCTCCGCTGGCGGGCAGCGACCTGCCGGAGGATCGGATGACCGCGCGGGAGCGGGAGCTCTGCCGGGACGATATGAATCACGATTTCCTGACCGGCGTGTTCAACCGCCGCTATTTTGAAACGGAGTTCTGCACCCGGCTGGATGAGTGGACGGATGCTCACCGCTGTGCTTCGCTGGCGCTGGTGGCGCTGGACGATGAGGACGGGATGCGCGCCCGGCAGGGCGATGCCGTGATGAACCAGCTGGTCTGTTTTGTGGCCAACCAGTGGAAAAAGTACTACGACCGCCCTGCAGAGCGGGTGGTCTGCCGCCTGACGGATACGCTGTTCGCCATCGGCTGCGCGGATAAGAACTGCGCAGAGCTGGCCGAGGAGCTGAACGGCATTTATGCCGAGATGCCCCGCGCGTGCGTGGCATCGGTGGGCCTGATGCGCCGGGTGCCCTTTACCCAGTCCATCGGCTGCGCCTGCACCGGCGAGGTGCGGGGCAAAAACTGGGACGCACTGTATCAGCTGTGTGAGCAGCGCCTGAAGGCGGCCCAGACCGCCGGCGGCGACCAGATCTGCAGCAAATAAACCGAATGCATAAAATCCCCCTTTGCGGTACAAGCTAGTGCCACAAAGGGGGATTTTTGTATGGAAAATCAGAAAAATGATAACCTGAATCTGCTGGAAGCGGTGGTGCAGAACACGGAGATGGGCAAGAACACGCTGGAGCAGATCGTGCCCATGACCGAGGATCCTGCCTTCCGGGCCGAGCTCCTGCGGGAGCGGAACCTCTACCGGGAACTGAATCAGGAGGCCCACACCGCCATCGAGGCCTGCGGCGGCACGGCTCAGGGCCAGAGCATCATGGCAAAGCTCAACACCAAAATGGGCATCGGCATGAAAACGCTCACCGACAGATCCACCCGCAATCTGGCCGAAATGCTCAGCGAGGGAAGCAGCCAGGGCGTGATGGACTGCATCAAGAGCCAGAAGGATTATCCCGATGCGGCCCCCGGTTCCAAGCGCCTGATGCAGAAGCTGCAGGACCTGGAGGAAGAGAACCGGCTGAAACTGGAGCAGTTTCTGTAAAGGCCGCTCCGGCTGCTCAGAGTGCTTCCACCATGGCCGCCACGATCCGGGTGGCGGTAGCCACGTACTCGGCGATGCTGAATTTCTTCACCACCAGCACCTCGTGGCCGTCCTCGTCGGCGTTGTCGCTCATGGCGCGCAGGATGACGCAGGGCACATCGTTCTTGGCGGCGATCTGGCTCACAGCAGCACCCTCCATCTCAACGCAGTCGGGGGCGCATTTGGCCTCAATGGCGGCCTTGGTCTCGCTGTCGCCCACGAACAGGTCGCCGGTGGCGATCTTGCCGGTCAGGGCCTTGACCCCGGCCTCGGCGCAGGCTTTTTCAGCGGCGGCGATGAGGGCCGGGTCACCGGCGTACTCCTTCAGGTAGGGCGGGTTCTGGCAGATCATGTCCAGCTGGGCATCGTGGTAGAGCACCGTCTTGCCAATGACCACATCACCAATGCCGATCTTGCTGGTCATGTTGCCTGCAATGCCGGAGAAGATGATCTTCTCGGCACCGTATCGGGTGATGAGCACCTGAGTGGTGGCGGCGGCATTGGCCTTGCCCATGCCTGCACAGCAGACCACCACCTGCTTGCCTGCCAGCGTGCCCCTGTGGTACTCCACGCCACCGTAGGGCTCCACGGTGACGTTTTCCAGTTTTGCACACAGCTGATCGACTTCATCGGGCATTGCGCCCATAATTCCGATAATCATATAGATGTCCTTTCTCCTGGGCAAAAGTGTCTCCCGCGCGCCGCGCGGGAGACACTTTTATCATACATCAGACGTTGAACAGGAACTCGATCACGTCGCCGTCCTTCACGACGTACTCCTTGCCCTCGGTGCGCTGCAGGCCCTTGGCCTTGACAGCGGCATAATCGAAGTTGTTGGCTTCCAGGTCGCCATAGCCGATGACGCTGGCGCGGATGAAGCCGCGCTCGAAATCGCTGTGGATCTTACCGGCGGCCTGAGGTGCCTTGGTGCCCTTGCGGATGGTCCAGGCGCGGCACTCCTTTTTGCCGTCGGTCAGGAAGGAGATGAGGCCCAGCAGGTCGTAGCTGGCAGTGATCAGGTTGTCCAGGCCGCTGGCCTCGATGCCCATCTCGGCCAGGAAAGCCTTCTTCTCCTCGGGGGAGTAGTCGGCAATGTCCTCTTCGGTCTTGGCGCAGATGGGAATGTAGCGGGCCCCCTCCTCGGCGGCGCGGGCGGCCACCAGCGGGACATAGCGGTTATTCTCAATGCCCTCCATCAGGTCATCCTCGCCCACGTTGCAGGCGTAGAGCACGGGCTTGGAGCTCAGCAGGCCCATCTCGTGCAGCACGGCCTGCTGCTCGGCATCCCCCTCGTCAAAGTCAAAGCTGCGGGCGGGCTTGCCTGCGCTCAGGTGGTCGGCCAGCTTCTGCAGCCAGGCGGCTTCAGCGGCAGCACCCTTGTTGTTGCCGCTCTTGGCAGCCTTGGCCATCCGGCCCGCGCGGTTCTGAACGACCTCGAGGTCAGAGAGGATCAACTCGTAGTCAATGGCATCGATGTCAGCGATGGGGTCCACGGCCTCGGCCTTGGTCACGTCCTCCACCACATGGATGATGTTGTCGTCATCAAAGCAGCGCACCACGTGCACGATGGCATCACACTCGCGGATGTGGCCCAGGAACTTGTTGCCCAGGCCTGCACCCTGGCTGGCACCCTTGACCAGACCGGCGATGTCTACAAACTCCACGATGGCAGGAGTCTTTTTGTTGGTCTGCCAGATCTCAGCCAGCTTGTCCAGCCGCTTGTCCGGCACGGCCACGATGCCGCTGTTGGGCTCAATGGTGCAGAAGGGGTAGTTGGCGGCTTCCGCGTTCTTGGTGGAAGTGATGGCGTTGAACAGAGTGGACTTGCCGACGTTCGGCAGACCGACGATACCTAATTTCATATATACTCATTCTCCTTCGATTTTTCCTTGATTTGCAAGGGTTTTCGGGTTTTGGCTTTTCGGCTACTACGCCATTTTTACGCCATTTTCGCATTGAGTTTTATGTCAGAAAACCCTTTTGACTCAAACTGCCGTACAGCTTGGTCGAGCGAATCGGTAGTTACATGAACATACCTATCCATCGTTGTCTTGATACTGGCATGACCCAATAGCTTTTGCAGCACTTTCGGCTGCATACCACTTTCGATGGCTCTTGTGGCGTAAGTATGGCGTAGAGCGTGCATACAAAAGCGATTTATCCCTGCTTCGTCGCAGAGCTTGTAAAGGTGGGTATCATAGGAGCTGTTCTTCGCTGGCTCTCCTGTACGCCAGTTGATAAAAACAAGGTCACGCATAACAAGCTGTGAGGTTGTGCCTGTGCGCCTGTCTATGTATTCAAGCGTCTGTGAAAGCAAGGGAGACTCTTTCCTGTTATCCCGGCTATCCCAAATGCTTTTCAGAATATCGTAGGCTCTGTTCGTCAAGGGAATTGTGCGATAACTCTGTTGAGTCTTTGGAGGACCTGCACGCCAGTATTTTTGAGCGTGCCTAAACTCCAAAGTCTTGTTGACCGTAAGTGTTCGTTTTTCAAAGTCAATCGCATCCCAAGTTAATCCAATCATTTCGCCAGTACGCAAGCCTGTTTCGAGGATAAGGGCGTATTGGTTATAGTTGTGGGAACGCTGGGCAACTTCAAGAAAACGTTGTTGGTCATCGCAAGTAAGAAACTTTATATCATCCACAGCACGAACTGGCTTTGTAAACCGCACACCATCCATTGGGTGTCTGGCAATCAAGTCATTCATTTTCGCCGCCTTGAACAATGTGCCCATAGCAATATAGGCTTGTCGGATAGTAGAACCAGCATAATCAGCGTCCATCCGAATCAAGACTTGCTTACAGTGCATGGGCTTGACATTGGCAATCGCCATTCTACCGATAACGGGCTGAATGTTTTTGGAATATCGCTCCCGATAATTGCGGAGCGTATTAGGGGCTAAGTCACCTACTATATTTTCAATCCAGAAAGTAAACCATTGGTCAACCGTTGTTTCGGTGGCAACAAAAACTTCTTCGTGCTTGTCGGCATATTTCGCTTCTTCCATCCAATTCCTTGCTTCGGGAATAGTCTGAAAATACTTCTCATGCCTTTTTCCTGTCTTATCAACAAATCGTGCGCTGTATAAACCGTCCTTTCTTTGGTAGATACCCTTACCGCAGTCTTTTCCTTTGAGATTTTTTCCCATGAAATGCTCCTTTCCCTTGAAGGGAAATGGACGCACTGCTACACAATAAGTATAGCAGATTTCGTCCATTCCCTCAAGTAGTTATTGTGAAAAACTCTCCGGCAATTTGTAAATTTTTCGGAACTTCTTATATCACCAGTTTCTCACTGATGAATTGCTCAAATTCCTTTCGTTTGACCAGCTTCTTTGTGCCGACAAACAAAACGAAGGGGCAGTTGGGCGAACGCAGCATACTGTCAATCTTGTTAATGCCGATATTACTGTATTCTGCCGCCTCTTTGGTGGTCAGCGTCATTTTCAGATGAATCGGAACGGTGCCGATGCAATTCTCCATGTAAAGGCTCCTTTCTTGGGTTTATCAGCCGAGCAGACGAGCCGCCTTTTTCAGATTGTCGGCAGCGGTGCTTTTGCGGAAGCTGTCACCGTCAAACATGATGGGGACGCAGACTTCCAAGATGCGGTCAAAAATGCGGCGGTCATCCAGATCGGCGGCTTGCTTCATAACGGAAAGCGGGATATTGGTCGTGACGATCATGGGCTTACCTGACAGCAGCCGCTTGTCAACCACATCGAATACTCGCTCCTTACCGAAGCTGGTGTTGCGCTCTGCACCCAAATCATCCAGAATGAGGAGGTCGGGGCGCATAAGCGATTTCATGTAATGGTCGCGGTCCGTGCCGAAATTGCCCTGCATACGGTTGACTACATCAGACATTCCCACAAAGAGGACAGACTCCAGACGGTCAATCAGAGCGTTGGCAACACAGCCAGCGGCATAGGATTTCCCTGTGCCAACGTTCCCGAACAGGAGCAGCCCGATTCCTGCTTTTTTGAACTCGTCCCAGTTCTGCGCGTAACCCCTCACCTTTGCAAGCTGGGGCGTTGTAACTGCGGCTGACTCAAACCGCCAGCCAGCGGCGGGCATATCGCGGAACGCCTCGCTGCGGAGCATCGTCATGTAAGACATTCTCTCATATTCCCGACGCTCCGCTTCTTCCCGTTCTCGGCGTTCGGCGGCGCACTTGCACATAACCGGGTGCTTGGTAAAGCCCTGTGCCTGAAGGTCAGCGGGGTAAAAGGCTTCTTTCGGCGTATGGCACTTGCCGCAGTATTTCAGCCCATCAGCGGAATTGATGTAATCGTCAGGTGCGGCATTAGCCGCTTCAACGGCATCAACCATTTTTGTAAAAATCGGATTCATAGACACTCTCCCTCGTTATCGTCGTAGGTGTAGTTTTTCGCGCTCCTGCCCTTGCTGTCCTCGTTCAGCCACTTCTTGATGGTGGCATAGTGATTGGCATAGTGCCTGTCATTGGAAGCCATGTACCGGGACAGCCGCTCAATGTATTCGGCAGCTTTGCCGGGATAAGCCGTCTCCAGCCGGGAATATTCCGCTCCTGACAGAAAAACATTTTGAAACTCTCCATATCGGCGGCGCGTACTCTCTACTCTTTCGGTCTTACTCTGTTCTTTATATTCTGTATCAGTATTACTTGTGGGCAATTTCTGCCCATCAAGAGGGGCGGTTTTCTGCACTTCTGAAAGGCAGCCTTTGCCCATCAGAGGGGAAGAAAGCTGCACCCCATCGGGTATTTGCAGAAACAGCCTGTTAGCCTTGGTCAAGCCCTGTCGGACGCGAGTCAGCAGCCCGGCATTTTCCAGTTCGCACAAGGCGGTTTTTACCGTTCTTTCGCTCCGATTCAGGTCATTCGCCATCTGCTTGATTGTGTAGATGACATACACATTTCCGTCCTCTGATACCCACCCCGATTTTTGCGAAAGCATCGTGCGGTTCAGCAGGAGGGCATACAGCAGTTTAGCGTTGATGGAATGTTCGCTGACTACCATAAATTGTGGCAAAGGAATGAACGGTGGGAGCGAGGTATCAATCTTGATATAGATGGCGTATCACTTCCTTTCGGTGTCTGCGGTATTCATGGTGGCGTTCCATCGGGTCCGCGAGGGGAGTACGCAGATGTACCACCCTTTTTTGCCCTCTTGGACCGATAATGCGGACAAATAACGACAACCGCCCGGAAACTCTGCTTGCAATCGTGGACGCAGCGGCGGCAGAGCGTGTTGTACGCCTTGCGTCCCCGGTCATTCAGGAAGAACGACCATTCCAGCTTTTTTGATTTGCTCATGCGCGGCATATCTGTACTCCTTTCCCAAATTACAATTCGTTTCTCTGCTGTACTTTCAGCAGCTCCCATACGTCAGCCATCCGTTCTTTCAGCTCGGCAACGTCGGCATCGTAGAAATGCCCGGTGCTGTTGATGCGGCGGCAGACATGGTTGATGTTGGTGGCAATCCTGCTGACAGCGGCAGCTAACTTTTTCTGCTCGGTGTAATCGACCTTGATGATGTACCCGTCAATCAGCATTTTCCGGGCATACGCGCCGAAGTTGCGGGTGCCGAGTTGATTCATCTTGTGGCGAACTACGCTCAATTCCTGCTCATTTAGGCAGATTTCCTTGCGGATGGGTCGTGTGCGGTCTGGCATATCAAAGAACTCCTTTCACTTTACAACGGACACCTTTTTGCCGTTTGTTGAGTATGGCGGCAAAAATTTTTCCCTTTCACTTTACAACGGACATTTTTAAGTCAAAACGCAGGGATCGAAATGAGAAATTTTCAAAAAATATGCGCCCCTGCTTTTGCGAAAGCGGGAGCGCGGTGTATCTGCGGATATGAGATTTGGGAGAGTAGCAAGCACATCCGGTGTCCGTACACACCGGAAAAATGAGCGGTTCTGCCTTGCGCCCGAACTGCTCCTTTTGTTGTTGGGGAATCCCCACACCCCTTTCATGTCTGAATTGAAAATACTTCCTGAACTTTTCAGAAAGCCCTTGCTTTTATTCGCTTTGACGATTATAATTATACTGTGATTTTATAAGCAGACGCAGAACGGAACTGCAACAGGAGTACCGCCCATGAAGTATTTATCTATCGCGCAAACCGCCGAACGCTGGGGCATCTCCACCCGCCGTATTCAGATTTTGTGCGGAGAGGGGCGCGTCCCCGGTGCTATCCGCATTGGCTCGGTCTGGGGGATTCCAGAGGACGCAGAGAAGCCAGCGGACGCGAGAATCAAGAACGGAAAGTATATCAAGAAGCCCGTCGCAAATGAAAAATGAGCCGCATTATATCAGCGACTCTGACTCGAAATAATGGGGTCTATTTCCACCTCGCGGGTGCGAATGGGCGCACTGCCCCCTTGTCACGAATCTACCTAAATCGTCGATTCGACAAACGATGACAGCGTTGGACAAAAAATTAGTCCTTCCAAGACGGGACAGGTCTTTCACCACAATAACCGCTATACAGACATAGCCAGAAGTGACCCTCATTACTGATGAGGGTCAGGGTAGAAAAACCCTCATTTGAAATGAGGATAACACGATTATGGAGGAAATCAGCCATGCCAACACTTGAATGGATTGGAAAGAGCAAGGTCATCAATCATCATCAGGAAGTTCCGTTCCGGGTGTTGGAGCGCAAGTATAGCTTTGATGAAAACGGACAGCACAACGAGGATAACGGCAGCGAAAACATGATTATCCGGGGTGACAATCTTGAAGCCCTAAAAGCCCTGCTGCCCCGGTATGAAGGACGGATAAAGTGTATCTACATCGACCCGCCCTACAACACAGGAAACGAGGGATGGGTCTACAACGATAATGTCAATGACCCCAAAATATTGCGCTGGCTTGGTGAATTAGTTGGAAAAGCTGGCGAGGACCTAACGCGCCATGATAAATGGCTTTGTATGATGTACCCACGTCTAAAATTGCTTTATAAATTGCTATCTGATGATGGCGCAATTTTTATAAGTCTCGATGACAACGAGATTTTTTACTTGCGCTCAATTATGGATGAAATCTTTGGTGCATCGAATTTTACTGCCCAAATTACACTTCTTTGCAATCCGAAAGGCAGAAGCCAGGACAAATACTTTGCAACCTGTCATGAGTATCTGCTGGTTTATACAAAGTCCGCTGTTCCCGCTGGATGGTTTAGTGTGGAGAAAGACGATGCCAAAATTGAAAAGGATTACAAATTGTCCGATGCGGGCGGCAAATACCGTTTGCTGGAATTAAGAAACACACATCGTGAGTTTGGCAAAGAAAACCGTCCGAATCTCTGGTATCCAATATACGCAAATGCTGATGATGGGACAGTTAGCCTTGAAAAAGATGAACAGCACAACATTGAAATATACCCGACTTGGCCCGATGGGTATGAGGGCTGCTGGACATGGGGTACTGAATTGGCATCAAAAAGCACACAACTGCTTGTTGCACAAAAGAAAGCCGGTGCGTGGAAAATCTATCGCAAATCTTACGCTGCAACAGATGGCGAAACCGTCAGGCAAAAGCTGTTCACTATCTGGAATAATCCGCAATTTTTTACCGAAAAAGGGCAGGTCGCTTTTGGTCAGATTTTTCCCGGAGCAAATAAAAATGATTTTCCGCAACCTAAATCAGTTGAGTATGTGATGGAGGCTATCAGAACAATCACGCATGATGACGATATTGTTTTGGACAGTTTTGCAGGATCAGGGACAACAGGACAAGCCGTTTTGAACTTGAATTCTGACGGCGGTCACCGCAAGTTCATTCTTGTCGAGATGATGGACTACGCCGACAGCATCACCGCCGAGCGCGTCAAGCGCGTAATCAAGGGCTACGGCGAGGGGAAAAACGCCGTGGAGGGCACGGGCGGCAATTTCAGCTTCTATGACTTGGGTGAACCGCTGCTTGTGGGAGATTGCCTGAATGAAGCGGTTGCCCCGGAGAAAATCCGGGAATACATCTGGTTCATGGAAACCAAGCAGCCCTATGCCCCGCCCAGCGGCGGCAATCCCTATTATCTCGGCAAGCACAACAGCACAGGCTATTACTTCTACTACGAGCCGCAGCGCGTGACGGTGCTGGACTATGCGTTTCTCTCTACCATTACGGAAAAAGCCGATGGAACGGTGATCTATGCCGACCGCTGCTCCATCAGCGAGGACAAGCTGGCAAAAATGGGCGTTACATTCAAAAAGATTCCGCGCGATATTAGCAGATTGTAAGGGGGTGTTCGCTATATGGAACTGAAAACATATCAGAAAAAGGTGATAGCGGACTTGACCCGCTATCTGGAACTGCTGAACGAAACAAAGAGTGACACAGCGGCGTTTCGCCTGTTTTGGCAGGAGAAATCAGCCCCGACTTTAGGGCTATACCAAAACGTTATACCCGGTGTCCCGAACCTTTGCTTCAAGGTGCCGACGGGCGGCGGCAAGACCTTTATTGCCTGCAACGCCGTTCGCCCTATCTTTGACGCGCTCCCCGCTACCAAGACAAAGGCGGTCGTGTGGCTTGTTCCGTCGGACGCGATTCTGACGCAGACGGCGAAAGCCCTGAAAGACACATCCCACCCCTACCGTCAGAAGATTGACGTGGATTTCGGCGGGCGTGTGGAGGTTTACACCAAGCAGGAACTTTTGAACGGTCAGAACTTCAACCCCACCGCCGTAACGGAGCAGTTGTCGGTTATGGTGCTGTCCTACGATTCGTTCCGTGGGCGCGGCAAGGAGGTCTTGAAAGCCTATCAGGAGAACAGCAACCTTGCCGAGTTTGCAAAGGTGCTGGGTAAGCCCGACAGCCCCATTGAAAAAGCGGATGAAACCGCACTGTTCCAGATCATCAACCAGCTTAACCCGCTTGTCATCGTGGACGAGAGCCACCATGCCCGGTCGGAATTGAGCCTTGAAATGCTGGAAAACTTCAATCCCTGCTTTGTGCTGGATTTGACCGCCACGCCGAAAAAGGAGAGCAATATCATCTCCTATGTGGACGCGGTGCAGCTGAAAAACGAACACATGGTAAAGCTGCCCGTGATCGTCTATAACCGGGACAGCCAATCCGAGGTACTGATTGACGCGATCGACCTGCGGAACAAACTGGAAGAAATCGCAAGCGCGGAGTACGCCAAGACGGGGAAATATATCCGCCCTATCGCGCTGTTTCAGGCACAGCCGAAAGGCAAGGAGGACGCGACCACCTTTGAAAAACTGCGGGACAAACTAGTGGACGCCGGGATTCCCGCCGAGCAAATTGCCATTCGTACCGCTGATGTGAACGAACTGAAAAATGTGGAGTTGATGTCCCTAAGCTGTCCGATTCGATACATTATCACGGTCAATGCGCTGAAAGAGGGCTGGGATTGCCCCTTTGCCTATATCCTTGCGTCTCTTGCCAATAAGACAAGTCAGGTTGACGTGGAGCAGATTTTAGGACGGATTCTCCGTCTGCCCCATACGAGCCAGCACACACAGAGCGCACTCAATATGTCCTATGTGCTGACTTCTTCCAACGACTTCAACAATACTGTGGCGCATATAGTCAAGGGCTTGAACAGCGCAGGATTCAGCGATAAGGACTATCGGATCGGTGAGTCCGCAAAACCGCAGGTTCCCGAACAGCCAGCAGAACAAATCACGCTGCCTGATCAACAAGGGTGTCCTGAAATGGAACCCCCTTTGGAAACCGCCGAGGACGATTTTTCGGGGCTGGATGGGAAATCTATCGGGGCAGAGTTGGAGCGGCGCAGAGAACAGGCACAAACGCCTGAAACTGCCCCGAAAGCCGACACCATGCTGGACGCTGCCGCAGAGGTCGAAAAGGCATATACAGACGCTATCCAACAGACAGACAATGACCCGATGATGGACAATCTTCCGTGGGAGGTGCGGGATAAAGTGAAATCATTCCAAGTAAACCCGCAGTTCCGGGAGGATATTGAAACGCTGCAAATCCCGCAGTTTTTCCTGAAAGTTGAGCAATCTTTGTTTACGGACGGTTCTTTTGAACTGCTGGACAAGGAAATGCTGGCAGAGGGCTTTACCCTCAAGGGCAAGGCATACGACATTGATTTTGCCGCCGCAGACGATGAAATCCGCGAAATCGATGTGCGGGAGCAGGACGGCGGTTTGCCAAAGGTGTTCAAGATGGAGAGCGCCGAACAGCGGTACTTCAAAGAGTGGTTCAACAATCTGCCGCCGGAAAGCCGGGTACGTCAATGCAAGGAAATGATGTTCAATCAGCTTAACAAGCTGAACATGGTGGACGCCGCCGAACTGAAAGCCTACATAGACCGCATTGTGAACGATATGGATAAGGCGCAGCTTGCCGCTATGGAGAAAGCCCCGCTGGGCTATGCGGCAAAGATCCGCGCCAAAATTGAAACGCTACTGGAATCCCATTATCGAGAAAACTTTGAAAGGTGGCTGGAAACGGAGCGCATCGTCTGCAAGCCCTATTTCCGTCTACGCCACTCTATCCATCCTGCCACATATACCGACATATATGCCCGTTCTCTGTATGCAGCAGAGGACGGTGACATGAACAAACTGGAGCAGAAGTTGATTGTAGAGTTGACCGCCCTGCCGAATGTCCGCTGGTGGCACAGAAATATTGCACGTCAAGACTTTGCAATTAACGGCTTTATCAAGCACTACCCCGATATTCTGATTATGACCCAGAGCGGCAAGCTCATCTGTGCGGAAACTAAGGGCGAACATCTGAAAAATGATGACAGCCGGGAGAAAATCGCACTCGGTCAAGCGTGGCGCACAGCAGCGGGCAAGAATTTCCGCTATTACATGGTGTTTGAGAATGAGGAAAACCTCTTGCCGGGTGCGGTGAGCATGAGCCAGTTTATCGACACGGTTAAGGCATTGTAAATCAAATAACCATATATCCGTCACTTGCAGGGGGCGATAAAATCTACCCCCGATAAGAAGCAGTGCCGATTCGGGCAGCAGGAGCAATTCTGCTGCTCGTTTTCTTTTGTGTGACCCCCTGGCTCATGCGCCGCAGGGTAGTCATAAATAACAATCAGCAAGGAGGTTAATTGTCCAATGAAAAACAGTAAGCGAGGAGGTGCGCCGCCTATGAACCACATCGGGAATATCCGTATATCTGCAAGGGAGGGCTTATATGGCAAAGAAACTTGACCCTCAAGAGATAGAGCAGTCCCGCCGAAAAAAGACTCGCGCCGATAATCGGGAGGAACGCAAGGAGCGCATACATGACGGAATCCGCAAAAATCGGGAAAGCGGCGGTGTAATTATAATACCGCCACCCCCAGCCGTACAAGCGCAAGGGCAGGCTCCCCGAAAAATGCGTGTTGCAGCTTATGTCCGTGTCAGCACACAGGAAGAACAGCAAGTAGGCAGTTTTGAGATGCAAATTGTCTATTTCAAATCCAAAATTGAGAGCAATCCCGATTGGGAGTTAGTAAAAATCTATCAAGATTACGGCGTAAGCGGCACTTCCACGAACAAGCGGCAGGGATTTAAGGACATGATTGATGACGCAAAAGCAGGCAAGATTGACCTAATTTTGACAAAGGGCATAAATCGCTTTGGTAGAAATACGGTTGATATTTTGAACAATTTGCGTACTCTGAACGCCTTGACTCCACCTGTCCCGGTGCGATTTGAAAGCGAAGGGCTGTCCTCTATCGGGGATGGCAGCAACAATCTACTGATAGCGGTCTTGTCAGCACTTGCAGAATTGGAATCACAGCAAAAGAGCGAAGCCATCAAAAACGGTATTCGCTGGCGCATGGCAGAGGGTATCTACCAATTCTCGGTGATAAACACGCTTGGCTACTATTGGGACCACTTCGGACGATTGCTGATCGAGCCAACAGAAGCAAAGATTGTTGAGTACATCTACGAAAGCTGTTTGGAAGGTGCAACCCCCGCAGAAATTGCCGCCGCGCTGACCGAGCAAGGCATCAAATCGCCTAAAGGGAAAGATTTTTGGCGGGCTGCTACTATTCGCGGTATTCTCCGGAACGAGAAATATTGCGGGGACGCACTCATGCAGAAAACTTGTACGATTGATTTTCGGGAGCATAAGTCAGTGAAAAACACTATGCTCAACAAGTATTTCAAAGAGGAACACCACACAGCAATCATAAAAAAATCCGATTGGCAGAATGTGCAACAGATTTTAGATGAAAAGCCACTACCCGGCAAATCGGCAAGGCTACACGCTATGCCAAAGCGGTTCACGGTCACACGTTCTAAAGACAAGTATTTCAGAGGGTATATCATTTTAGACCCGCGCTGGACAGCTTCGGAACGCCGCGAACTGCTGAAAGAGCTGAAAAATCTCTAATACCGAAAGGAAAATCCATTATGAAATTTGATTTTAACGCACTGAACTTTGAGATCCTTGATGCGAACACCAACGCATACCCCGACATTTTCATTAACCAGAACGGTGTCACCTTTACGAAAAAGGTACTTGATGACCTGAACTATCCTGCTTTTGTCCTGTGCCAGCTTGACGCAAAAAACAAGGTTTTTGCGGTTCGTATGTGTAAGAGTAGTGAGCAGAGGGGCTACAAGTTCTCCAAGCCGAAGGGTGAGCAGAAGGCCACGGTCAGCATCACCAACAAGAATCTGGTTGACCCCATTCGTGCCGCTATGGAGGGCGTTTGGCAAAGCGATAAACGCTATCGTGTGCGTGGCTTTTGGGTCGCAGACGCAAAAACGATGTGTTTTGACCTCTCCGAGGGTGTGCAGGAGGATTATAGAAATGCCGCCAGCGATAATGAAAGCGAGGAATAAATCGGTGAACGGATTGTTCACCGTCTGAACTTCCGAATGACAGTGGGGCAAGCTCATTATGGGCTTGCCCCTTGCTTAAATAAAGGCGGGTATTTGCAGATTGTAACGCACAAGGGGCAGATAAGTGAAATGTAGGGTGGTAATATGGCAGAGAAAAATAAACGGCGCACAAGCGATAATATCCCCGATATTTGCCCCGAAGGACAACAAAAAAAACAGGCGTGGGAGTTGTTAGCGTCCCACACCTGTTGGAAAACTGATTTGTAGCAGCGGCGTACCTATATCCCTCGTGTAAGTTTTCTCTACGCCATTTTTACGCCATTTTCGTATAGAGTAGCATAGGAAAACATGAAGTTATATATGGTTGGTTTGTTCCAAAATCCGCTTCAAATCAAGTAATATTCGTATTTATTGAGGATTATTGAGATATAAAATCAGGTAGCGGTCCTCCGATACCTAACTTCATATAAAATACGCTCCTTACACGTTTTTTGGCATAACGATACAACTATCATTATACGCGATGAAAACCCGGAGCGCAAGGGGATGGGCGCAAAACAATGGATTTACACGGCGGGAGTTCTATATTATACTGTTCTTAAAATACGAACCGATTTCCGGAAGGAAAGGCAGGAGGATGTTATGGAACGCAACGACCCGCGCTATCAGGCTTATGTGGAGATCCTGAAGGAGGAGCTGATCCCGGCGATGGGCTGCACCGAGCCCATCGCGCTGGCCTATGCGGCGGCAAAAGCCCGCGAGGTGCTGGGGGTGCTGCCGGACAGCGTGCAGCTGCAGGTGAGCGGCAGCATCATCAAGAACGTGAAAAGCGTCATCGTGCCCAACACCGGGCACCTGAAGGGCATGGAGGCGGCGGTGGCGGCAGGCATCATCGCCGGTTCCGCCGAGAAGGAGCTGGAGGTCATCTCGGAGGTCAGCGAGGAAAAGAAGTCTGCCATCCGGGACTATCTGCAGACGGTGCCCATCACCATCGAGCACACCGAGCAGGGGCATGTGTTTGACATCGTCGTCACCGAGCGCTGCGGGCAGGACTACGCCCGGGTGCGCATCGCGGACTACCACACCAACATCTGCCGCATCGAGAAGAACGGCACGGTGCTGTACGAGGTGCCCCTGCTGGACGAGACCGTGCAGGAGGACACCCGCGCCGACCGCAGCCTGCTGAACATGCAGGACATCTGGGACTTTGCCGAGACCGCCGACCTGCGGGACGTGGCAGACCTGCTGGAACGGCAGATCCGCTACAACAACGCCATTGCAGAAGAGGGCCTGCTGGGCGACTACGGCGCCAACATCGGGCGGGTGCTGCTGACCACTTACGGCAACGATGTCTCCAACCGCGCAAAAGCCAAGGCCGCCGCCGGCTCCGATGCCCGCATGAACGGCTGCGAGCTGCCGGTCATCATCAACTCCGGCAGCGGCAATCAGGGCATCACCTGCTCGGTGCCCCTCATCGAGTACGCCAAGGAGCTGCACAGCGGCAAGGAAAAGCTCTACCGCGCCCTCATCATCTCCAATCTGGTGGCCATCCACGAAAAGACCGGCATCGGCACCCTGTCTGCCTACTGCGGCGCGGTCAGCGCGGGTGCGGGTGCAGGCGCAGGCATCGTGTACCTGTGCGGCGGCGACTATCAGGCTGCCATCCACACGGTGGTCAACGCCCTTGCCATCGTGTCCGGCATCGTGTGCGACGGAGCCAAGGCCTCCTGCGCCGCAAAGATCGCATCTTCGGTGGATGCGGCGCTGCTGGGCTACAACATGTACAAGTGCAATCAGGAGTTCAAGGGCGGCGATGGCATCGTGATGAAGGACATCGAGACCACCATCAAGGGCATCGGACGTCTGGGCAAGGACGGGATGCGGCAGACCAATGAGGAGATCATCCGGCTGATGATGAGCTGAGCGGCGGAGCCTGCGTCCCAAAAATCATACAAAACCTTCTTTATTTTGTCATAACTCTTCCGTATAATAAGAAGTGGAATACTTTGTCACAAGGCCCGAAAGGGCCGGAACATACAGAATTGGGGAGGAAACCACTATGGCCAACGAAAAGATCCTCGTCGTGGACGACGATACCAACATCTGCGAGCTGCTGCGGCTTTATCTGACCAAGGAGGGCTATCAGGTCACCACCGCGAACGACGGCGAAGAAGGTCTGGACAAGTTCAATCAGGTCAAGCCCGATATGGTGCTGCTGGATGTGATGATGCCCAAGATGGATGGCCTGGAGGTCTGCCGCCGCATCCGCAAGCTGGGCAACACCCCGGTGATGATGCTGACCGCCAAGGGCGAGACCTTTGACAAGGTGCTGGGCCTGGAGCTGGGTGCAGACGATTACATGGTCAAGCCCTTTGACACCAAGGAAGTCGTGGCCCGCATCAAGGCGGTGCTGCGCCGCTGCACCACCACCACCGCCCAGGCCGAGAGCACCGAGGGCGTGATCGAGTTCGACAACCTGCGGCTGGACATGAACAGCTACGAGCTGCGGGTCAAGGGCAAGGTGGTGGAGGCTCCCCCCAAGGAGCTGGAGCTGCTGAACTGCCTGGCCTCCCACCCCAACCGTGTTTACACCCGCGACCAGCTGCTGGACGAGGTGTGGGGCTTTGAGTACTACGGCGACAGCCGCACCATCGATGTTCATGTCAAGCGCCTGCGCGAAAAGCTGGCGGGCGCTTCCGACAAGTGGGAGCTCAAGACCGTCTGGGGCGTGGGCTATAAGTTCGAGGTGCGTCAGTAATGCGCAAAAGTATTTCGGTCACCTTCTTTTCGATGGTGGCCACCCTGCTGGTGCTGGGCACGGCGGTGCTGGGCTGCTCCGAGTGGCTGCTGTTCAGCCGCTATTTTGCCCAGGAGCGGTACGACACGCTGGACAGCGTGGCGGATGTGACCCAGCGCGCGGCGGATTATATCGTGCAGCAGGCGGCTCTGCCCAAGGGGGCCGAGCTGGATGCCCTGAACACCAAGCTGGAGATCATCGGCGAGAGCGCCGAGGCTTACCTGTTTTTCACCGATGAGAGCGGCAATATCCTGATCGCCTCCAACCCCGAGATGCTGGATATGGACACGGTGGAGCAGGCCCTGATCGACAAGGTCAGCGGAGACAAGCCCTACCACACCCTGAGCACGCTGGATGGTGTGCTGACCGAGAAGAGCTATGTCTCGGTGCGGCACATGCAGGATGCACGGGGCAACAACAGCGGTTATCTCTTCCTCTGCTCCTCCGGTGCGCGGCTGACCGACTTCAAGGAGGAATTCTGGTCGAACTTCTTCTTCTCGGCCTGCGTCATGCTGCTCTGCGCCAGCGTGCTGACCTCCTTCCTGATGCGGAAGCTGACCGACCCGCTCCAGAAGATCACCGATGCCGCCCAGCGGTTCGGCGGCGGGGACTTCTCTGTCCGTGTTGAGGGCGTGGAAGGTGAGGGCGAAGTGGTGGATCTGGCCCACACCTTCAACCAGATGGCGGAGAACATCCAGTCCAACGACAATTCCCGCGGCCAGTTCATGGGCAACATCGCCCACGAGCTGCGCACCCCCATGACCACCATCAAGGGCTTTGTGGACGGCATTCTGGACGGCACCATCCCGCCCGAGATGCAGAACCACTACCTGCAGCTGGTCAGCGAGGAGACCGGGCGTCTGGCGCGGCTCATCCAGAATATGCTGGATCTCTCCAAGCTGGAAAGCGGCGAGTATCAGGTGAACGCCCGGATGTTCAACATCTGGGAGACGCTCACCGGTGTGGCCCTTTCGGCGGAGCAGCGCATCAACGACGGCATGATCGACCTGGAAGGCCTGACCATGGATGAAAAGGTGCTGGTCTACGCGGACCCCGACCTCATCCATCAGGTGGCTTATAACATTCTGGACAATGCCATCAAGTTCACCCCGGCGGGCGGCACCATCAAGTTCCATGTGGAGAAGCTGGGCCCCGAGGTGGAGATCTCGATCTGGAATTCCGGTCAGGGCATCAGCCCCGAGGCGCTGCCCTATGTGTTCCAGCGCTTCTACAAAGAGGACAGGTCCCGCGGCCTGCACGCCCGGGGAGCCGGTCTTGGCCTGAATATCTGCAAGGTGCTGGTCAACCTTTCCGGAGGCCAGATCCGTGTGGAGAGCCAGCAGGGCGAGTGGTGTCAGTTCGTGTTCACCCTGCCCGCCACGCCCCCCAACCCCAGCGGCATGAAGCGCCTGCCGGACGAATCCGGTCAGCCTGTGCCGGTGGAGGACCCCGCCAGCATGAAGCCTGTCAACTGAATCCGCGGCCAGACTGTCCCCCTGAAACGGGCGGGGCGGTCTGGTCGTTTTTGGTTTTGGAATGGATTTTGGATGGATCCAGGGGCAGGTTTGAGACTTTTCCGTGAAAAACACGGCTCCGGGTTTGATTTTTTGCGTGTTTTCATGTAAACTAAGAATAACCATGCCCGCCCTGCATTCCGGCCCCAAAACAGGTGCTCTGGCAGAACGGATGGTGTAATCTTTCTGAAAAATAACGGAGAGTATAAAACACAATGACGATCATTAGTCCTTCGATCCTTTCGGCTGATTTCAATCAGCTTGGCGCAGACTGCCGCATGGTGCTGGATGCCGGTGCGCAGATGCTGCATTATGACGTGATGGACGGCCACTTTGTGCCCAACATCAGCTTTGGCGTGCCGGTGCTGAAAAGCCTGCACAAGGGGATGCCCGCAGCATTCTACGATGTCCACCTGATGATCAGCCACCCGCTGCAGTATGCAGAGCCTTTCATCAAGGCGGGTGCCAGCCTGTACAACTTCCACCTCGAGTGCGAGGACGACATCCAGCAGACCATCGATGCGGTCAAGGCACTGGGCTGCAAGGTGGGCCTGACCATCAAGCCCGGTACTGCGCCGGAAGCGCTTGCCCCGTATCTCGACCAGCTGGATCTGGTGCTGGTGATGAGCGTGGAGCCCGGCTTCGGCGGGCAGAAGTTCATGCCCTCGGCGCTGGAAAAGCTGCGCTGGCTCAAGGAAGAGCGGGCAAAGCGGAGCGCCCGCTGCCTGCTGGAAGTGGATGGCGGCGTGGACGACACCACCGCCCCCCTGTGTGTGGAGGCGGGTGCCGATATTCTGGTGGCGGGCAGTGCCGTGTTCGGCGCAGCCGACCCGGCTGCGGCGGTGCGCCGTCTGGCCGCCCTGTGAGAGGTGCCTTACCATGGATGAACGTTTGATCCAGCAGCAGGAGCAGGAGCTTGCAAAGACGGGGCGGTACTATCTGCACGTCTGCTTTATGACCATCCCGCTGCTCTGCATGGCCTGCTTCCTGTACGGTCTGCGGCCCCTGCTGCTCTGCGGCGCGGCGCTGCTCACCGGCAATCTGTGTGACCGCCTGGTCTCCCTGCTGCGCCGCCGCGTGTATCGGGCCGGGGATTTCTCCAACGAGAGCTTTGCCCTCATCATCGCCCTGCTCATGCCCGCCACGGTGGACTGGTATGTGGTCATTATGGCGGTGCTGGCCGGTGTCCTCATCGGCAAGGAGGTGTTTGGCGGCTACGGCAGCTATCCCTTCAACCCCGCTGCTGTGGGCTACGCCGTGGCGGCGGTGTCCTGGCCGGAGCAGGTGTTTCGCTACCCACAGCCCTATACCAACATCCCCCTGTGGGATGCCACCGGCGTGCCGGTGTCCAGCACCATCTCGGATACCCTGCGCAGCGGCGGCAGCCTGAACATCAGCGCAATTTCGCTGGTGCTGGGCGAGTACGCCGCCCCCATGGGCACCGGTGCCGCCCTCATCCTTCTGGCCTGTGGGCTTTTCCTCTGGCTGCAGAAGGATGTCCGTCTGAGCGCTTCTGTCAGCTTTGTGGTCACCTGTGCCCTCATCGCCTTCCTCTTCCCCCGTCAGGTGGGGGTGAACGGCGTGGACATCGCCCTGCGCCTGCAGTGCGTGCGGGATGAGCTGCTGACCGGTGCCATGCTGTTCAGCGCGGTGTTCCTGCTCAACGAGCCCTACACCTGCGCCCATCACCATCTGGGCCGCATCCTGTACGGTGTGCTGGTGGGTGCGATCACCATGGGCTTCCGGTATTACGGCGTGTACGAGACGGGTGTCTGCTTTGCCCTGCTCACGGTCAACAGCATTTCCGGCTGGATGGACCGCACCGAGAGCCGCCTGTACCAGCTGATGCACCGCCCTGCGGCCGGAAAGGAGGGCGCTGAATGAAACGTTCCATTGCAGAACTGATCACCCGCGATCCGGAGAAGTTTGCCCACCATGACCGGGTGTTCAAAAATAACCCCGTTGTCATGCAGGGCATGGGTCTGGCTCCGCTGGTGGTGCTTGCCACCACAGGCAAAAATGCTTTGATGCTGGCCGTGGCTGTGGCCCTGCTGCTTACGCCTTCCCGGATGCTGGCCTGCCTGGTCAGCCGCCTGTTCCCCCTGCGGGACGAGCAGCCCGCCCCGGAAGAGCTGGAGAAAAAGCTGCTGCCCCGGGCGCTGGTGTACAGTGGCAGTGCGGCGGTGGTCTACCTTGCTGCTTATCCCATCCTGAACGCCGTGTTCGGCACCGACCTGCTGATGCTGGGCATCTACCTGCCCATGCTGGTGGTGGAACCCTTGCTGACCTACCGCTTTGGCCGTGTGCAGGAAACCATGCGCAAGGCTGTCTCCAAGGGTCTGCGCATCACGGTGGGCTACGCGCTCATCCTGTTCATCGTGGGCTGCCTGCGGGAGTGGCTGGCGCTGGGCAGTGTGTTTGGAATCCAGCTCAGCCGCTCTGTCCTGCCCATGGCATCCATGCCGGCAGGCGGTTTCATCGTGCTGGGCGTGGTGTGTGCCGTCTGGCGCGCGCTGGCCCGCAAACACAAGGAATACCTGAAAACTGAGGCGCGCGGCACTCTGGCTGCGCACCCCCGGAAGGAGGTGCAGGATCAGTGAGTGCTGTGATGAATACCATCGGTGTGGCCTTTGCCTACGCCGTGCTGGCCCTGTTTGCCCAGAACGCTATCTTTACCCGTGGTCTGGGCGTGTCGCGCCTGATCCAGCTGGTGGGTGACGAGCGCACCAGCAGCTGGTGGTTTGCCCTGCTGCTCTGTGTTACCCAGACGCTGGTGGCCCCGCTGGCGTATTTTGCGGGCAGCCAGATCGTGGATCTGCCCTACCGTGCCCAGCTCCGCCCGCTGCTCTACTTGGCCTGTGTGGCAGTGGTCTGCATCTTTGAGCACGCCATCCTGCGGGCGGTCAAGGGCCCCCGCAGCGGCCTGCTCATCCGCATCCTGCCCATTGCCGCCGTGAACAGCGGCGTGCTGGGCACCGTGCTGGTGGAGCGCACCCAGAGCTTTACGCTGGCGCAGTCCATCGGCTTTGGCCTGGGCAGCGGCCTGGGCTACCTGCTGGCTGTGATGCTGGTGACCGAGGCGGGCAACCGTCTGCGCAGCAAGGCCATCCCCGAAGCATTCCGCGGCCTGCCCATCACCCTGATCTATATCGGTGTGCTGGCGCTGGCCATCTACGGCTTTACCGGCCATTCCGTGATCCTGTAAGTTGACCCCAAGGAGGGTGGTTGATTATGGCAAGATATCCCAAACGCCAGAAGGTCAAGCGCTACCGGCGCAGCTTTTACACCCGCGAGATGCGGCTGAAAAAGGGCATCGGCATTGTGGTGCTGGTGGTGGCCGTGCTGGCAGCGGCCTGGGTGGCCGCACCCCATGTGCTGGACTGGGCCACCCACACCTGGTATACCGTGGTGCGGGATCGTGACCTTTCCGCATCCAGTGCCGTCAGCGAGAGTGCATCCTCCGGGGCACAGAGCACCGCTGCCAGCGAACCGGCAGCTTCCTCGGTGCCGGAAAAGGAGCCGGAGCCCGAGGTCAAGGGCACTGATATTGTGACGGGCCTGTGGGCAGAGGTGGATGTGATCACCCTGACCGACGAGGCCGCCATCCGCTCCGCCGCCCGGCAGCTCAAGGCACAGGGCATGACCTATGCCATCCTGACCCTGAAAGACACCGCCGGGCAGGTGTATTACGCCTCCCAGACGGCGGTGGGTGCCGCCAATGCAGCCCCCACGCAGGTCGAGCTGACGAGTGTGGCATCCATCTTCAAGGAGGAGGGGCTGGTGCCGGTGGCTGCGCTGACTGCCTTCCGTGACCCTGCCGGTGCCCGGGCCGACCACGCTCTGGCCATCCGGTATCAGGGACAGGAGTACCTCTGGCTGGACAACAAAGCTTCCGCCGGAGGCAACCCCTGGCTGAACCCCTACGCTGCGGAGACCGTGCAGTATATCGGTGATCTGATCGCCGAGGTGCACGCCGCCGGGTTTGATCAGGTGCTGCTGGAAAATGTCCAGTTCCCCTCGTCCACCAGCGCCAAGCAGGATTATGGCAACACCAACGGTGTGGACCGTGCCGGGCAGCTGACTGCGGATATCGCCGCCTGGCAGGCCCGCTTCGGAGATACGGTGACGCTCTGGTACGGTTATTCGCTGGCCGAGGTGACCGGCTCCTCCAGCCAGCTGGGAGCCCCTGCGGCCCAGCTGGGCGTGAAGAACCTGCTGGTGAAGGTCCCGTCCTCCTCTACGCTGGATGCAGCGGCCCGGGAGGAGCTGACCCTCTCCCTGACCGAGGCAGGTGTGGAGCATGTGGTCATCCGGGACGATGCCGCCAGCTATTTTGAGTGATCCCTGCGTTTTTGTGAGAGGGAGGGAAGTATTATGAACAAAACACCCTGTTTTTCCCCGGCGCACATTCTGCTGCCGTCGGAACAGATCCCGGTGGGGCAGTGGGGCTGTGTGGCCTGTGATCAGTTCACCAGTGACCGCTCCTATTGGGAAAAGGCTGCGCAGGCCGCCGCAGGCGGCCCCAGCACACTGAACCTGATCCTGCCGGAGGTCTATCTGGAAGAGGATGACGTGGATGCAAGGATCAGCGCCATCCATGCGGCCATGGACGATTATACCCGGAACGTGCTGACCCGCGCGGTGGACGGCTTCATTTATGTGGAGCGCACCGAGCAGAGCGGCCGGGTGCGGCAGGGCCTTGTGGGCAAGATCGACCTGGAGGCATACAGCTATGCCGAGGGTGCGGTGCCTGCCATCCGCCCCAGTGAGCACACCGTGGAAAGCCGCATCCCGCCCCGCATGGCGGTGCGCCGGGGGGCAAGGCTGGAAACGCCCCATATTATGATGCTGGCCGATGACCCCGGCTGCACCCTCATCGAGCCCATCGGCGAGAAGAAGGAGCAGCTGCGCAAGGTCTACGAGGGCGACCTGATGCTGAACGGCGGCCACATTGCCGGCTGGGCAGTGGAAGATCCCGCCCTGCTGGCACAGATCGACAGCGCCCTGAACGCTCTGGGCAGCCAGGAGGCCTTTGATGCCCGGTATCCCCAGGCAAAGGGCGGCGCGCCCCTGACGCTGGCCGTGGGCGACGGCAACCATTCGCTGGCTTCCGCCAAGGCCTGCTGGGAGGAGCTGAAAAAGACCCTGCCCCCGGAGCAGCAGCTGACCCACCCGGCCCGCTGGTGCCTGGCTGAGGTCTGCAATGTCCACTCTCCGGCCATTGAGATCGAGCCCATCCACCGTGTCCTTTTCAATGTGGACTGCGGTGCTGTGCTGCTGGCCCTCATCGCGTGGAGCGATTCCCACGCGGCAGGCATCTGCTTCGGCGATGCAAAACAGCAGTCCTTTACGCTGGCAGGCCCCCATGTGGCCAATGTGCTCAGCTTTGAACATCCCGTTGCCCCGCTGACCGTGGGCACCATTGACGCATTCATTGAGTATTTCATGGCCCGCCACATCGAGGCCCGGGTGGATTATGTCCACGATGAGCCCGCTGTCCGCGCCCTGTGCAGGCAGGGGGGTGTGGCTTTCCTGATGCCGCCCTTTGAGAAAAGCGACCTGTTCAAGGGCATCGTTATGGGCGGTGTGCTGCCCCGCAAGACCTTCAGCATGGGGCACGCAGAGGAAAAGCGCTATTATATGGAATGCAGAAACATTTTAGGTGAAGAATGACATTTAACGAACTGAATCTTTCCGCGCCTGTGCTGCGTGCTGTGGCACAGGCGGGCTATGAATCCCCCTCGCCCATTCAGGCGGCGGCCATTCCGCCGGTGCTGGCCGGGAGGGACTTGATGGGCTGCGCCCAGACGGGTACCGGCAAGACGGCTGCCTTTGCGCTGCCCATGCTCGACCGCCTGACTGCCAGCGCGCCCCGCAAAAAGGGTGCCATCCGCGCCCTGATCCTGACTCCTACCCGGGAGCTGGCTTTGCAGATCGGCGAGAGCTTTGAGGCCTACGGCAAGTATCTGACCCTGCGCAGCACCGTCATCTTTGGCGGTGTAGGTCAGGCTCCGCAGGTCGCAGCCCTGAAAAAGGGCGTGGACATCCTCATTGCCTGCCCGGGCCGCTTGAACGACCTGGTGGGGCAGGGGCTGCTGGACCTCTCCAACATTGAGATCTTTGTTCTGGACGAAGCCGACCGGATGCTGGATATGGGCTTTGTCCACGACGTGAAAAAGGTGATCGCCAAGCTGCCCAGGCAGCGCCAGAACCTGATGTTCAGCGCCACCATGCCCAAGGAGATCGAGCAGCTGGCCGCAGGCATCCTGCATGACCCGGCCTTTGTCAAGGTAGACCCGGTGTCCAGCACGGTGGACCGCATCCAGCAGAGCCTGTATTTTGTGGAGAAGGGCAACAAGAAGTTCCTGCTGCCCTGGCTCATCAAAAACCTGAAGCCTGAGGTGGTGAACGCGCTGGTGTTCAGCCGCACCAAGCATGGGGCCGATAAAATTGCAAAAGACCTGAACAAGCAGGGCATCCCCGCTGCCGCCATCCACGGCAACAAGAGCCAGACCGCCCGCGTGACGGCGCTGGAGGATTTCAAGGCGGGCAAGACCCGGGTGCTGGTGGCGACCGATATCGCCGCCCGCGGCATTGACATCAGCGAGCTGTCCCATGTGTTCAACTACGACCTGCCCGAGGTGCCCGAGACCTACGTCCACCGCATTGGCCGCACGGCCCGTGCCGGTGCCGACGGCACTGCCGTCAGCTTCTGCGCCCCGGAGGAAAAGGAATATCTGGCCGGGATCGAAAAGCTGAATCGCCGCCAGATCCCGGTTGTCTCCGGCCATCCCTGGGACGGCGTGCCTGCCCCTGTCAAGGCTGCACCCCCGGTGCGGGGCAAAAAGCCCAAGGCGGAAGCAGAGCAGCCGGAAAAGCCTGTGAAGGCAGAGAAGCCTGCCAAAGCAGAAAAGGCAGCCAAGGCCGAAAAGCCCGCTGCCCCCAAGAAGGAAAAAGCGGCTGCAAAACAGCCCAGCCCCAAGAATACCGAACCGAAAGAAGGAACATCCATGGAGGAAAACCAGAAGCGCACTTCCGGCGGTCGCAGTGAGAACCGCCGCTCCAATAACAGCCGCACCCGCCGCGAGGGCAATGCCCCGCAGCCGGCCAACCGCGGCAGCAACGCCCAGCCCAAATTCGACCCCCACTTTGTGAGCGCCCCGGAGGCTACCCCCCTGCGCCCGGTCAAAAAGGCTCCGGCTGCGCAGCCTGCCGCAAAGCAGACTGCTCCGGCCCAGAACGGCCAGCGTCAGCGCGGCGGTCAGCCTGCCCGTGCCGAGCAGCGCACCGACCGCAATGATCCGCGCACCGAGCAGCGGGCAGAGCGGAACAGCCGCAATGCCCGCCCGGCCCAGAACAGCCAGAACCAGCAGGGAAGCCGCAATAATCGCAATGCAGTGCAGAGCAGCCGCCCCGCCAAGAGCGAGGCACCCCGCAGCCGCAGCCGGAACGCCGCCCCCGCACGGGACGAGGACCCGGGCCTGATGCTGATCAGCCGCCGCCCGCCCCAGCAGAAGTTCACCAACTTTGAAGAGTATATGACCGCCCACGGCGGTGCCACCGCACCCATTGAGGATCACACCGATGAAACCTGAGCCGTTTGCCCCCTGGCAGTGCCCGCTCTGCGGCGAACCCCTGACCGGGGACACTGCCCTGAAGTGCGACAGGAACCACAGCTTTGACCGGGCGAAAGAGGGGTATTGGCACCTGCTGCCGGTGCAGAGTATGCGCACCAAGGCCCCGGGCGACAGCAAAGAGATGGTCGCCGCCCGCCGTGCCTTCCTGAACGCCGGGTATTACGGCATCTTCGGCCGGGCGCTGGGGGAGCTGTGCCTTGCGTATGGTGTTCCCACCGGGGCAGATGCACCGCTCCACCTGCTGGATGCGGGCTGCGGCGAGGGCTGGTACGACCGCTGCATTACACAGGCCTTTGCACAGGCCGGCCGGTCGGTGCAGCTGGCGGGCTTTGATATCGCAAAGCCTGCGGTGCGTCTGGCCGCAAAGGCACTGCCTGCCGCAAAATACGCGGTGGCATCCAGCTTTGCCCAGCCTGTCCGCACCGGATGGGCCGACCTGCTGCTCAACTGCTTCTCGCCCTTTGCGCAGGAAGAGTTCCGGCGCGTGCTGCGCCCGGGCGGACGGATGATCTATGTTGTGCCCGGTGCAGAGCACCTCTACCAGATGAAGGCTGTCCTCTACGACACGCCCTACAAGAACCCGGTGCAGGAGGTGGCCTATGAGGGCTTCCGCCCCATTGGGGAGCGGGAAGTTTCGGGCAGCATCACGGTGCCTGCCGGGCAGCTGGAGGCGCTGTTCGCCATGACCCCCTATTACTGGAAAACGCCACGGGATGGCGCGGCCCGCTTGGCCGCCCTGCCCGAGCTGACCACGGACATCGCGTTCCGCTTCCTTGTGTTTGAAAAAGAATGATCGAAAAGCCCCCGGCCTGTGAGGATACAGGCCGGGGGCTTTTTGCGTGCAGAAAACAGGGTCACATCGCGATCCAGCCCAGTGCGTTGGCGACCGAGCTGGCCAGGATGATAGCCGCGAAGATGGGGCAGAGATACCGGAGCATAAAGTTGAACACCGGTTTGCGGCGGAAGGGCTGACCTTCCCGCGTGACCTCCTCCTCGATCTTTTCCACACCGACGATCCGGGAGACCAGCAGGCAGGTGGCAATGGCCGCAATGGGCATCATCACCGAGTTGGTCAGGAAGTCGAAGAAATCGAGGAACTGCATCCCGAACACGGTCACGCTGGCAAGGGGGCCGTAGCCCAGCGCGGAAAGGCTGCCCAGTGTGATCATAATACAGCCGATAAGGATGGTGGAGCGGGTGCGGTCCCAGCCCAGCTCGTCCTCAAAGGTAGAAACAGCGCTCTCGGTCAGGGCAATGGAGCTGGTGAGGGCCGCGAACAGCACCAGCACAAAGAAGAGCACGCCTACGGCAGTGCCCATGCCCATGCTGGCAAAGACCTTGGGGATGGTAATGAACATCAGGGCCGGGCCCGCCTGCAGGGTGTCAGGGTCGCCGCCCGAAAAAGCGAACACGGCGGGAATGATCATCAGGCCCGCCATGATGGCAATGGCGGTGTCGAAGATCTCCACGTTTTCCGTGGACTGCTCAATGGACACGTTCTTTTTCATGTAGGAGCCAAAGGTCACCAGGATGCCCATGGCAATGGAGAGGGAGTAGAACATCTGCCCCATGGCGGAAACCACGGTCATCCACGAGAAGTTGGCCGGGTTGGGCACCAGAAAATACTTTACACCTGCCAGTGCGCCGGGCCGTGTGACCGAGTAGACGGCAATGACCACCGAGAGCACCACCAGCACCGGCATCATCACCTTGGAAACGCGCTCCACGCCGTTGCGCACACCCGCAAAGATGATGCCCAGCGTGATAAAGGTGAACAGCAGGAACGCGATCTCGGCCAGCAGACCGTTGGAGATGAAGCCGGAGAAATACCCGTCCGATGCCAGCGCGCTGCCGTGGCCGGTGAGATACTGGGCCAGATAGTGGATGACCCAGCCGCCGATGACCGAATAATAGGGAACGATCAGGATGGGGATGACGGCGTTGATCCAGCCGCCGAACGCCAGCCCCTTCCCCTTGCCAAAATGGCTGTAAGCGCCCACCGGGCTTTTGCGGGTCATCCGGCCCAGCGCCGTTTCGGCAATGATCATGGTGTAGCCAAAGGTGACAGCCAGCAGGATGTAGATGAGCAGAAAAATGCCGCCGCCGTATTTTGCGGCCAGATACGGGAAGCGCCAGATGTTTCCCAACCCGACCGACGCACCGGCGGCGGACAGCACGAATCCGAGTTTGCCGGAAAACGCACTGCGCTTGTGTTGAGTTTCCATGTTTTTTTCCTCTTTTCCAGTTGATAAAATTAAGTGTAACATAGAGAAAACGGGATTTCAACGAATCGCAGGCGTTTCACCGGTGGAGAGATTTCAGGCGAAAGATGAAGAAAAGTGAATCACTTTCGGGTAAAAGGCTCCATACCGTGCTCCTCGGGGGTGTAGTATTCCATCAGGGAAATGTAGTTTTCCGGGTGGTGGCAGAACGCCGCGCGCAGAACACTGTCCAGCTCGCCCCGGGCGGTGAGCAGACGGATGATGTACTGGGCTATCATCTGCACCACATCGGTCTCGATGCCGTAGCACAGGCCGACCGCCAGCACTGGGATAAGGATCTGCCGGGCCAGCAGGGGCACGTTCTGGCCATACCGCTCAAGGATGGGGCGGCTCATGGTGGAGGCGGCCCAGACGCTGCCCACGATCTGCCAGTAATTGATCTCTTTCATGTGGGAAAGGCTCTGCAGCCGCTCCACGATCTCGCCGTCGCTGAGAATGTAGCCATCGACCACCTCTTTTTCGGAGCGGATAAAGGCACACTGGATCATGTCCATGATGGCGGCTTCGTATTTCTGGTGGAAATTTTCCCGGGAAACGCAGAACTTGGCCACGATGTTGATGAGGGCACTGGTGTCCTCGGCGGTGGCAAGACTGCTGATCACCAGTGGCGTGGGGCCGAATTCCGCCCCCAGTGCGTCCAGGTCGGCCAGCTCTTCGGCATTCCGGGTGGCGGGCAGAAAGCGGTCACAGCCGTTGCGGTGGTAGCCCCAGGCGGCGGGCAGCACCCGGGCCACCGCGTCACCGCTGGAAATGATGCTGAAGATGTTGCTCTCGGGCCAGTTTTTCAGCAGGGTGCCGTCCGGGGCGTGATTGGCATCGAAATCCTGCTGCAGGTCAGGTCGGTCGGCGGCAGTCAGGGCCGCAGGCACCGCAAAGCCGTAGGCATAGATGTTCTCACGCCCCAGCTGGGGCAGCTCCCGGGCGATCTTTGCCGCCAGCAGATTTGCAATGATGGAACCGCGGCTGTAGCCGCCCAGCCAGAGCTTGAAGGCACCGCCCTGCCCTGCCCGGGCCAGATAGGCCTTGAGGGACGCAAACACCGCCGCCACAGGCGTGACAAAGCCGGTGTGCGCGCTGGTATTGCCTATGTGGAAGTTGCTGGCCCACTCGCCGCCGTAGCCGCCGCCCCGCAGGACAAGCGCCACAAGGGTGGTACGCTGGCCGTTCAGGGTCAGGGTCTTGCGGGCCAGCGAGTAGCCCACAAAGTCTCCGGCCCGGCCGGTGTCGAGGTCGTAATTGTAGAACAGCGCGTCCTCAAAGCCCAGGGTCTCGTAGGCGGCAGCAATGTGGGCTTCCCGCCCCACAGAGCCGTTGACCCAGTATTCCGCATCGCTGGCCATGGTGTTGGCCGCAGCGCAGACCAGACCCAGCGTTGCCAGCGCCAGCTGGTGGTCATATTGGGTGGCCGGGTGGGTGAAGAAGCTGTCGGAGTAATAGAACGCGTGGGTCAGGTCGCAGCTGCTCAGGTCGCTGCGGATGCCGATGGTGTAGCGGCCATCCGGCACTGCATGGCCCACGGAGCCCTGCCCGGCGGCCTGGACCATCAGCCCGGGCAGCAGAGTGCTGCCGGCCGCAAACCCCAGCACCTTGCAAAAACTTCTTCGATCCATAATTTTTCCCCTCAAAAACCAGAATGGATTTTTTCTTAGTATACCGTATCCCGGGCGGGGATACAATCCAAAGTTTTCCGGGCGGCAAAAAACGGGCCGGTGTTGCGCACACCGGCCCGTTATGTTACACTGTTGTTCAGTCCAGATCCTTGCAGCACTCCACGATGTGGTGGAACATCTGCTCCACGGCGGGAGCCATGGCGGTGGGGCGCTGGACGGCCAGACCCACCACGCGGTCCTCTTCGGGCTCGATGGGGTAGATCTTGACCGCTGCCGTGCAGTTGCGCAGCAGCATCCGGGGCATGATGGAAATACCCAGGCCCGCCTCGACCATGGCGATGTTCGACTGGTCGTCGATGACATGGCAGCGGCGCTCCGTTGAGAGGGAATACTTCTTGAGGAACTGACGCATCTCCGCGTCGGTGGCATCCCACTGCACCACAAAGTTCTGCCCGTTCATCAGGGCGGGGGTCATCACGCCGTTGGGCGGCTCGGGCCAGTCCATGGGGGTGATGCAGAGCAGCGGCTCGTGGAACAGCTCGGTCAGAACAAACTCCTCCCGGCAGTTGTTGGAGAGGAAGGCAATGTCCACCTGACCGGTGCGCAGCCACTCCTTAACATCGTCGTAGGTGCCCTGATAGACCTCGACTTCGATCTGGGGGTAGTGGGCCATAAAGCCCTTGAGGATGCTGGGCAGCAGCCCGGAGCAGATCGAGTTGAAGGCACCCAGCTTGACCTTGCCCTTTTCCAGGCCGTTCAGGCGGGCAATGCTCTGCTGCAGGGCCTCGTCGCTGTTCAGCACCGCACGGATGGAGGGGTACAGCGAAGCGCCGTAGCTGGTCATGGTAACGCCGTTTTTGCCGCGATTGAATAAGGTGAAGCCCAGCTCGGCCTCCATCACGGCGATGGCGTGGCTGATGGCTGAGGGGGTCAGATGCAGTTGCTGAGCTGCCTTGTTAAAGCTGCCCTGCCGTGCAACTGCGTCGAAAATCTCATAAGAAAACAGCGTCATTCCCAATGCCTCCTTCCGGTCTGATCTGGTTCGGAGACGCTCGATCCTCTGTGAATCTTTTTCATCTTTGGTTTGAGATAGTTCAATTATCTTCTTGATTTTACTATCCTGCGCCCGTCCTGTCAAGCATTTTGGGCGGATTTGTGCACGCTCTATGCAGATTTTGCCGCAGCAGACGGAGGAAATGCCACCTTTCCTCCGTTATAGTTCTTATAACGATTTTTTACAAACTGACCGAGGTGTTTGTTATGACCGCACTTTCCCCGCGCTGCAGCTTCAGCGGCACCGCCCTTAAAACCATTGCCTGCATCACCATGCTCATCGACCACATCGGCGCGTCCTGCATCGAGGCAGGGATCCTTACGCCCGGGCTGGACATCGGCACCCTCTCGCGGGACACCCTTTCCGCCTATCCGCTGTACCGGCTGGACATGGTGCTGCGCTTCACCGGGCGGCTGGCCTTTCCTATCTTCTGCTTCCTGCTGGTGGAGGGCTTTGTACATACCCGTGATGTGAAAAAATACGTCCGGAGGCTGTTCCTGTTTGCCCTCATCAGTGAGGTGCCCTTTGACCTTGCATTTTTCCGCACGCCCTTTGCACTGGACCATCAGAATGTTTACTGGACGCTGGCGCTGGGCGTGCTGGCCATGGCAGGTCTGAAGCATTATGAAAAGCCGGACGGCTCTGCCAGCTGGAAAGGGCTCTTGTGTGCGGCAGGCTGCACGCTTGCGGCGCTTCTGGCTTGTACGGACTACGACGGCATCGGCGTGCTCATCATCTGTGCGCTGTACCTGACCCGTGGCGACCGCAAGCGGCAGTGCATCGTGGGAGCCGTGCTGTTTGCCTGGGAACTCACCGCCCCGCTGGCCTTTGTGCTGGTCTGGTTCTACAACGGGCAGCGGGGCCGCTGCACCCCTGCCATGCAGAAGGTGTTTTACTGGTTCTACCCGGTGCACCTGAGCATGCTGGCTGCGGTGACGAATCTGATCTTGTAACAGAAAGGCCGCTTTCACGGAACGAATTCCGAGGAGGCAGCCTTTTGGTTTCTGAAAATGGAAAAAGCCCGGTGATTTCAAAGAATCATCGAGCTTTTTCTTGGCGGAGTAGGAGGGATTTGAACCCTCGCGCCGTTGTTTAGACGACCTACGCCCTTAGCAGGGGCGCCTCTTCGGCCTCTTGAGTACTACTCCAGAGCAAAGTGTGTTGCACTTATTCAATAAAAATGGCGGAGAGAGTGGGATTCGAACCCACGGTACGTTGCCGTACGGCAGTTTTCAAGACTGCTTCCTTAAACCACTCGGACATCTCTCCTCGTGGGCACCCGCACACGCCGTACCGAATGCCTATTTAATTTACCAGATTTCAGCGGCGCTGTCAAGCCCAAAATCAAAATTTCCGCTCGTTGTGCGAATTTTTGTGCGGAACCGATAAATCAATCACTAAGTTCAACAAATTTTCGCCTGATTTTTTGTGTATTTTAGCACAACACAAACAGGCCGTCAAGTTTTGCTTCCTTGCAGCCTCTTTCATTCGTTCAGTTTTACCAATCCTTTCTTCCCGCCCCGCCTTTCCAGCTATGCGTTCGCTCTCTTATATAATGGTTACTTTACTTTTCGTTATGCGGTCAGCCCCAGTTCCCGCAGGCATTGGCGGAACATGGTCGCCGCACTCTTATACCCGTGAATCTTCCGGGGGTAGTTGTTGATCCAGTTCTCCGTAGCTGCGATTTCTTCCTGGGTCACATTGGCAAAGTTCGTTCCTTTGGGATGACGTCTGCGAATCATGCCATTCACATTCTCATTGCTGCCCCGCTCCCAAGAGGAATACGGATGGCAGTAGTACACCTTCGTCCGCTGGCCGTCGATCAGGCAGGAACGCTCGATCTCGTCCGCCATTGCGAACTCGGTTCCGTTGTCCACAGTGATGCTCTTATATATAGTGCCGAACTTCTCTGCGCCAAGCTTCCGTTCTATGGCATCCAGTGCCCGCACGGTCGTTTCCGCACGGCGGTTCGGAACGAGGATGATCTTCTCATTCCTGGTCTTGCGCTCGGTCAGCACCAGCAATGCCGCGGTGCTTTTCTTTTTGCCTGAGTATACCGTGTCCATTTCCCAGTGTCCAAATTCTTCCCGGCTCTGGATTTCTTCCGGGCGTTTATCAATGCTTTCTCCTGCCGGCGCACGGGCAGGTTCCTTCTTCTTCACCTTTTTATATTCGTTCTTATGTACGCCATGCCTGGGCAAAGCTACCTGTGTCAGGTTCAGAAACACGCCTTTCTTGATGTAGCTGTAAATGGTAGGAACGGAGATGTGGGTCTTGAATGTCCGTCCTTCTTCCATTGCATAGCCATACACTGCCGCCGGGGAGCAGTCTTTCTCTATAATAGTCTGTTCGATATAAGCTGCCAACTCATGGTCCTTTCCGATTTTAAGGTCCGGTCCTTTTTCTCGAAGGTTTGCTTGATACCTCTGTTCCGCTATATCTGGGCTGTACGTCGGGATCATCTCCCATGTTTTGCCGTCCAGCCTGTCATAGCTGCCCCGTTTTAGTTCCCGGTATACCGTCGAAGGATCAACACGCAACTTTTCCGCTATCTCTCGTGTCCTCATTCCTTCCTTTTTCCACTTCTCAATGCGAAGACGGTCCGTAAAGTTTAGGTGTTTGAACACTCTCACGCCCTGTTCCTCCTTTCAATTCTGGCGTTTCTTTGCATTTCAAGCGTAAAAGATACGATGTGCTGTTGTCAATATGCAGACTTTCCACATTTTTCACTGTTCCTTTGTGCAAAACTTCCAGGCAAAGAAAAAAGCCCCCGCCAGCAACCCTAAAACAGGCTGCCAGCGGGGGCAGATTGCCCCGCTTTTCCTACATCAATACCCCGCGTGGAACGCAGGGCTTCAGGAAAAGCAGAGCCGTGGTCTTATTACAGCTGGTTCTTGTACCGCTTCAAATCCTCGTCGGCTTTCAGTGCCGCTTTGGTGAAGCTGTTATTGAACCAAAAGCCGGGGATCGCCGCGGCGATGGTGAATCCAGCGGACACCAGCTGTTCAATGGTGCTGTTCTCAATGGGCAGGATGGGCTTTCCCATCGCAGAGAGCAGCTGGTTTGCCAGTGCCACCGTGAGGCAGATGGTGCGGGTAACAGTGCCGGCTGAAACAGTCTTCTCGGTATAGATGTGAGCGTTCATAATTCAGTTCTCCTTACTGTCCTGTTCGGACTTCTGCTTCAAAATTTCAATAGCCCCGGTCAACGCCTTGGGGATGGGAATACCCATCAGACCAGCGTTTTCGATAATCGACAAGGTTTCGTTTGCGATAAAGGCAATGACAACGGCGTCCCTGATAAAATTCGATCCCATCACCGTATCGAGGTGGCAAGCCACCAGCACGATCAGCAGGGTCACACCTTTACGGCACAGCCCTTTCCATCCTGCCCGAGATTCCAACGCACCGTTTTTGCTCTTGGGGCTGGCATGAAACACACCGGCGACCACCAGCCCCGTGACATAATCCACGGCCATAAAAAGAACCAGCGTGGAAAGTGCTGCATCCCATCCGCCGAACTGACTTGCGATCAAGCTTCCAACCAGTCCAATCATCCCGCACACTCCATTCTTTACTGCGTCACCCATCTGGATTTCACCTCCCGTACATCAACGTGAACGAAACCGTCCGTGTAGTACCGACCAATGCCGCCCTTGCCGGGCAGCAGAGTTTCGGCATAAGCGGCCAGTGCGTCAACCGAAACACCAGCGATCCAGATGTCAGCCGCTTTGCCATAAAGGTGCTGGCTGTGCTTGGATGCTTTCTTCTGCCTTGCGTTGTGGCTGGCGGTGCGGAAAGCACTATTGATATTCACCGCCTTACCGAAGTGATCCCGGATTTTCTGCAGCAGGGTCACAAGCTCGTCGTCGATAAAGATCGGGTCGCTGTGGTCCTTACACTGAAACTCCCGGACGTGAAAGTTCTTGCTCAGAGCTTTGCTCCCGTCCTTTGCATAGGAATAGGCTTTAATCGCCATCTTCAACATCTCCTTCCGGGCGCAGGTCTGCCCCGCACCCTCTCATGCAGCAGTCCACCATCAGTACGCCAAACTCGGCCCGCTCGGTGGCGGTGTCCGCTCCCATCGTTTCCAGCCTGTCCAGCAGGCTTTCGCAGAGAGCAGGCCAGCTTTTATGCTGCATACGGTTCACCAACGATCTCCGCATACTCTTCGGCTGTGATCCAGCCCTTCTTGACGGACTTTGCCACAGTAGCCTTGCTCCAAATGCGGTGATCGTAGTAGCTTTTGACATCGTGGAACTTCTTGCTATGTTCAGTCATATCCATATCACATATCCTCCAGGTCAATATCGCTGTTCATGGCGAGGTAATCAAGCTGTGCCCGTACCCGCATTTTGAACAGTTCATCTTCGGACAGTTCCCGCAGAATGAACCACCACTTGCCATCCGGGTTATCCTCGGGCGGGGTAATCTGCACAAGCTCCGCGTTGTGCAGGGTGTCCGAGTAGGCGCACCCGGTCATATCGCCGTCACTGGCAGAAATATGCACCTCCGATAAATTGCCGTCGAAAATATCCGCCGTGATCTCAGTCTCCGACTGGAAGTTATTGCCGCCCAGCGTCAGGTTTTCAATCAGTGTGCCATCAGCCAGCGCAACCGTCCATGTCCGTGTTTCTTCCATGTTGGCTCCTTCCCGAACAAGTCCTTAAACAAGTTCGTCATATTGTGAATTTGCTTCCTGCTCATGTACTTGTAATTGGCGCAAATCCATGATTTGTAAGAATTTTCGATTTCAGCATAGATCATTACCCCAGCATCCATTTTCCACTTATAGGCTTTGAGCTTCCGACGCTCTCTCGTGATAGCTTTTGGGCTGATTTTTCGGATGATCCGCCCATCCTCTTGCAAAGAATAAAGCACTTGCAAGTGGCGATACTGGCCGGACAATTTACAGATGTGGGTTTTCTTTTCGTTGATGATAATGCCCAGTTTTGCCGCCCACTGTCTTACCCCGGCCATTACCTCTTGCAAATGCTCTTTGCTTTTGTCGATGATGTAAAAATCGTCCGAATATCTTCCATAGCCTTTCACCGCACACACGATCTTGACGTAGTTATCAATGGGCACTGGGAGAAATATTCCTGTGTTTTGTGAAACTTGGTTTCCTATATCTGCGCCTTTCCGCAGCATTTTCTCGCCCGTCAGGGCGGATGATGGAACGCCAACATTGAGCGTTGAACGCACCTTTTCATGGTACATTTTCTCGATTTCCTCATCTGCGAAACGGGAAACATCCAATTCAAAAGTGCGGAATGCCAACCGCAGTTTGTCCATAACATCCGCCAGTTCTTCCGGGTCTTTGATTTCCCGCGCAAGATACTGGCTGAACTGGGCCAATGCGACTTCATGCACAATGTTGTCGTAGTAGCCGGAGAAGTCCGAGAATCCGATGTAACCTTCATTGGTGCCCTCCCGCTCATAGTATTTTCGCAGCTGGATTTCAAAGCGATGCCGATGAAACGCAACACCTTTTCCAACCTGTGAAGACGAATTGTCGTACTGCATATATTTTTGAAGCAGCGGTGTGAGGTATTCGTCGCAGGTAATGTGGTTCACCGCCTTGTCTGCGGTTGCTGCACTCGTGATATACCGTGCGTGTCCTCTTTCTTTGATGCCAAATTTCAAGCCAGGCTCCGGCTTATATGTGCCGTCTTCCATAGCTTTCTGAATATGCGCAGTTTCGAGCAGATGATTTATCTCGTACAACTGCGTTTTATATTTGAACATCGACGCTTTCATTGCTTTGGTTCCTGCTTCATGGATATAATTTGCATCTGTGTATTTACTCATATTTCCCTGAAATAAACTGTACAATAGCTCCATCGGTCGTAACCGGGAACGTCACAGTTAGTATTTATCGCAGATTTCCTACGAAAGGATGACCTTTCCTTTCACAGAGCCGCACCGGGCCTTGCCCTTTGTGTGGTTGTGAAATCCAAAAGCCCGGCGACGGGGCGGACACCAGCCTCATTCGAGGCGTTGTTGTAGTTGCAATTCCCGTTGTTGTTCGCGTTGGCGAAATAGGCTGCCGAGACAACGTACAAAAGTCACCCTATTGTGTTATTATTTTCCTTCCATCTGTTTGAAACGCTTTGCATCTGATTTCCGCAGAGCTTTAATTTTGTTCACCAGTTCCTCAATTTTCAGAGCCAGCTTCGTGAACTTGTTAAAATCCGCAGGCAGAGCCTCCGCTACATACTGCAATTCGTCCATCAGCATCCAGCAGGCGGCAATGGCCTTGTCGAGTTCCAGCCGTCGTGCATCTAATTCCAGCTGGCAAGACGGCCAAATAGAATTTGCTGCACGGAGGTGGAGCGGAATGTCACGGGAAAGATCATGCATCCGTTTTCTTTCCTGCTCGATCAGCCAGATATTGAAGTCCTGTTCCTGCTCCCGAATTTGTGCGATTGCCGTTTCTCGCTCCGGGCCTGCGGGGATATACTTTGTCATTGCTTCGAGGTGTTTCTCAAACTTCGACCTGCTATACCCGAAGGTTCGTGCAAGTTCGGTTGTGATCTCTTTGCTGATTTCAAGCGCAAGGTGGTGTGCTTCCAGCCTGGAAGGAGTTCGTTTGTGTACTGGTACAGACGTTTTCTTTCACTTCCTGTTCTGCTCTCCATCCCACGGTACAAGCCCGTGGGATTGTCGATCAGCCGATCAGCCCGGCGACGGGGCGGACACCAGCCTCATGCGAGGCGTCGTGGTAGTCGCAAATCCCGGCGCTGTTCGCGTGGGCGAAACAGGCTGCCGAGACAACGTCTCGCAGCCAGCACCAATAACTACGGGTGAAGCTCAACCACGGTGCCAGCCGGAACAACGGCAGTTGGGATTTGGAGATCGTGTAGTTGTTCGGAATGTTGGTGCCGTCAGAGGCAGGAGCAAAGATATGGCTGCCGTACATCATGTTCTCGTTGGGGAGTTCCACGGTGCTGTCATACCAGGTGCCGCCGGACGGTCTGCCGTTGGACACGGCGTTTGTCAGATGCTCACGGTGGTTCAGGATGTGGGCAGAGCCAAAGGCAGCATTGAAGGTTGCCTTTGCCTGCGTCAGGCCGTTTTTATACATATCGCTGCCCACATAGCCGCCCTCAGTTGTGTTGCTGGCGTTCATGTGGTAGGTGTACAGATGGTTGCGGGGGATGATGACAACATGGTGTGTGGTGCAGGCAGTATCGCCGCACTGATACCAGTAGTCGAAACCGGCCACAATGTAGTCCACGCCGTCGATCTGCCAGTAATCGCCGAGGTAAATATCCTCGAACGTACCAGCTTTGATAGCAGCGGCCTGCTCTGCGGTCAGGCTTCTGCCCAAGTTTTTCCCCCGGTAGATCATATTGTGGGTGCCAGCATTATCCAGGATGCTGATGGCCTTGCCACCGCCGGGCATAACCAGCGGACCCGTCAGCGTACCGCCGGACAGAGGCACATAGGTTTCCTTTGCTTCATCTTGCAAAGCCTTTTTGGTATCGTCGATTTTGGTGTTGATCTGTTTAACCTGATCGTTCACCATCTTCACGGACGCAACCGCACTCGGGTCCACAGTGACCTTGATGTTGGCGACATTGGAAATTGCCATGACACCAAACAACTCGATCACGAAGTCACTGTTTTCGGTGTGCGACGGGATCTCTACGCCGCGGTCATCCTGCATGATAAAGAGCAGCGTTTCATCGCCGTCGGTCAGCTTTGCGTATACACCGACCTGATGCAGGATATAGCCCGTTTCCACATCACCGTTCGTGATCTGGATTTTGATGCGCTTGCCAGCATCGTTGCCGGTGCTGTCGCTTGCATCTTCGATGCCGAGGATTTTAAGGGTCTGCTTTTCCTCCTGCACATCGGTGAGGGCTGCCAGCGAAGCTTCCTCCGTGGTGCCGGAGCCGCCCACGGCCTTGGTGATCGTCATCGTTGCGCCGGACAAGACCTCAGACATCATATCCGTGCCGACGGTTGTAAAGACAGATTTGTTCCAACTCATGTATTCATGCCTCCAATTCTGACTTCAATTTGCTGCCTGTATGCAGCAATGCCCGCCGGAGCCAAGGTTGTTGCCTTGTGATCCGCCGGGCGAATATTTCCTTTGATGTAGGCTGTCATCTGCATCCGTATAGCAGCGCAGCCCACCGGGGCGTATGTGGCAGCCTTGTGGTCCTTCGGCCGCAGGATTCCGATGATCTTCGTCGATTCCTGCTGCCGGGTGCCCCACACTCCTGCCTTTGCGTAGGTCGTGGACAGCAATTCACGGGGGCGCAGGGTGCCAGCGATGGGCACGGCCACACGCTGGGTTGTGCCGTGGTAGCCAGCTCCGACGTAGGCTGTGGTCGTATTGTTGAAGATCAGGTAGCTGATCCCTTCCAGGTGCGCCGTACAGCGGCGGGCATATCCCAGCAGGTCTTCCATTCTCTTGATGGTGTAGTAGGAGATGTCGGCGTTCTCCGTGATGTTGACACGGAGCCGCCAGTGCCCCGGCGTTCCGCCGTAGTCGTACCACTCCACGATCTCCGAGTTGGGATAGATTGCTGAGATTGCCTGCTTCACCGCCCATTCAGTGCCGCAGTACCGCCGCACCTCCATGGCCGTCTTGATGACCCGGCGTTTTGTTTCCACCTGGTAATCATCCCGATACCAGTCCACCTTGAACTGAACCGCCAGAACATCCAGCAGGTCTTCCGGCAAAGAATCTATTGCGGTGTAGACGTGGATGCGCTCGATGACTTTCAGTTCTTTTTTCAGCCGCTCCCGATATACTGCGTCAATGACCTTAACCCAGTGCTGCTCTGCAATGCCGGGCGGCAGACCTTCCAAAAGGCCGGTATCACAGATCTTAATCATCTTCGATACCTCCGTAGGTGATCTTGCACTCCGTCACCTTCGACACCTGGATTTTGGACACCACAGTATCAACCGGGGCGGTCAGCCGCGGGCGTTTCGCTCCGGCCTCCCGCACCCGCATGATGAGTTCCGCCGGGTCGATGTCCAAGCCGATTTTTCTTTGCCAGGTCTTGTATTCCTCCACGGCTTTCTCTACGTTCTCCTGGATCAGTCCTGCATTTTTGACATTGCTGGATGCGATGTAATAGGTCAGGTTGATGCTGTACGGCACTTCCTCCGGGGGAACGCCGACCACAAGATCACCCATCGGCTTCTTTATGTCTGCAAAGTAGCGTTCCAGCTCTCGGCATTCTTCCTCCGTCGGAAGCCGGCCATCTTTCAGCAGGAAATAGATATAGACCGTGTACCCATCCTCGCAGATAGGCTTTGCGGCGGTGACGTCGCTGCGCCAGCTTCGGGCAAAGTATTCATACAGATCGACCGGGCCAGCCACGGACACATTGGACGGCGCAATGTAGGCACGTTCTGTCAGGGAATCGTCGTCCTCTTTTTCCACGCCGCCGCTGGTTACGGAGGTATTCTCCACCGATGCCACATACGGGATCGGGTCAACCAGCACGTTGATCTCGCCAATGGCAATTCCCGTGCTGTCTGCGCCGGCATCTACCGCCACCGCCGGAACATCCACGGTCAACTTACCAGCCGGAATCTCCGCATACTCGCTCGTGATGAAATACCGTTTGTCTGCCGTCCGGGTTTGCGTTCCTTCTGGGATGATCGTTGCACTCGTCCGGGCAGCGGCCAGCGTGAACCGCAACACCGTGGTGGCATATCCAGCCTGCAGGCGTTCCGTTCCCACGAAAGGAACGAGGTTGTCCAGGTTTGCCCCGGTGCTTGTGGGCAGAAGTTCCGCTTTCAGAGCGTTCGTGGCATACTCGATTGTGTGATGGGATCGGTGCGCCAGTGTAAGCAGGACAAGCCGCGCCTCATTGCACCGTGCCAACGGGGTGCTTTCTGTTCCGTCAAGCTCCTTATCGAACTTCGCATACAGAGCCTTGCAGTCTTCAATGGCTTCTTCCAGCGTTTCAGCACCTTCAACTTCAATGTCGGGGAGATTTTCAAAAGCCTTGATCTTAGACAAGTTCGTACACCACCTTCGGGATCACTTCGCCGCGGACGACGTCGCTTTCCTGCCAGTCAACCCGCACCACCCGTGCCCGCGGCTCAAACTCTGCCGTCTTCTCGGTCACTTCCCGGACATACAGAGCCTTTGCCACTTCGATGGGCTTATCAAGAAAAACGCCCTGGTCGATACCAAGGCTGCGGTCACCCTCCTGGCTTCCAAGAGGGGTGGAGTACAGTGTGCGCAGGCACCGCGCAACATCCTGTATTTCCTCCTGCGTTGCGCTGTCTTCGGACAGGGCAAGCATCGTGTTGCTGATGTCGATCATACATACTCCTTTATTGTCAGGCTCACCTTGCACTGTACCAGCAGGCCGTGTTTTATCACGGCATCCCAGCTTTCACTTACATCGGTGATTCTGAATCGGTTTTCTGACAGCGGGGCAAAGCCGATGATGAAGTAGTGAACCTCACCGTCTTCCGCCATCTGCGTCAAGCGTTTCAGCATCTTGCGTGGATTCACGCCATGGGCGGCATCCAGCAGAATATCGCAGGTGTACTCCTTGAGCTTCGGGCCGACGTACTCCGGCTTTGCCTTGCCGTTGATGACCTTATGCTCAACCCACTCTGCGCCGGTGCTACCCTTGAAGTTGGAGAGGGTCAGCGTCCGCAGGTGCCCCACGGAGAAAATCACATCTCCGAAAATGCCAACATACATTTCCGCACCTCCTTACGTCGGTGGGCTGGTCTGATTGCCCAGGTTGCCGGTGTGCGTGTGGTTCACCAAAGACTTGCCAGACACTACCACGTCGCCACCGCCGCCGGTGATGTTCACCGTTCCGGCACTGGCCGTGATCGTGCTGGCGGACAGTTCCAGCGTTCCGGCAGCCTTGATGGTGATTCCCGCCGGGGAGTTTACCGTCACGGCTCCGCTTTCGCTGATCGTAACGGTTGCGCCGCCCACCTTGATTTCCAGGCTCTTTGCTTCGAGAATGTGCTTCCCGTCCACATGGTCCGTCAGTTCTTTTGCGTTTGCATCAAACTTTCGGTATGCTTGTCCATCCTTGTTGGAGAACTCCTTTCGGTAGATGCCCTTCTTGCCCTCCGCCGGTTTGATTTTCTCGTTCCAGATCGTGCCCACCACCACCGCATCTTCCGGGCTATCCCCTGGGTGCAGCACAAGCACCATATCTTCCACTTCCGGCGTTCGATACTCCCGGTTGGAGAGAAACGGCACCATCTCGGTCACGGTATCGTCACGATCCGGGTAGTGAATCTCGCAAAGGCCGTTCTCGTAGTCGATGGAACTCACATAGCCCACTCTAACTTCGCTCATGCAAATTCCTCCTGTTCCACCTTGCTGGCCTTGACCTGGGTTTTATACCCGCCGGATGGCGAATAGCTATGCTCCATCTCGTCGATGAAGTATTTCCCGGCCATTTTCCCGAAGCCCACCACGTTGATGCACTGCGCCGATGCTCCCACCGGGTAGCCCGGAATCGTGAAGCTGATGGTCGTTGCGCCGTGGTTGGCGTTTTTGAGCTTGGCGATCAGCCGGGCTTTTGCGTCTGCCTCACTGCTCACCTTGCCGGAAAGTTTCAGCTGCCGTTCCTCGGTGCCCACCTTGACGTTGATATTGATTTTCTTGGTCTTGTTGGTATAGGTGTACACGCCGCCAGTGTAGGTGCCCGTCAACTTGGTACTCCACTTGAAGCTGCCCCGCTCCACGCACAGCGCGGTCGGATTCCCGGGCGGAGCCGCCTCGTATACCGTCCAGACCGCATCCTTCGCTTTGTACTTCTCCCGGTCATAGACCCACAGCTTTGCAGCGTAGACCTTGATAACCAGGGCGTATGTGTCGCAGAGGTCCTGCAGGAATGAACTGTCGGTGGCATCCTGTTCCTTGGCGTCAATGTCGTGGTCGTCGCCGTCGAACTCAAAATCCAGCCCGTACCGCCCGGCAATGGTTTCCGCAATTTTCTTCACGCTGGTCTTTTTCCAGGTGAAGGTGCGGTTCCGTTCACTGAAACTGGTATCGTTCGGCTTTGCCACGCCGCCCATTGTCAGGGTGTCTGGGGTGCTGGAAAAGCTCATGTCGTCCAGCACAAATGCGCCGCATTCGGCACTGTAATCCCGGTAGCCGCTGCTCACCCCTCCAATGTTCCAGTCCTTGACTACGATGGTCGGGTAGAGTTTCACGCCCTTTTCCGGCATCCAGTCATTCTTCCACTTGTCGGCTTTGGCATTCACCGTAATACTCACGCTGTCGCTCTGCGATGCTGCGGCATCCGTATACCGAAAACTTTCAATGTCAGGTGCGATCTCTGCCGAAACGTCTTTGTTTTCATATTTCAGCAGGATCGTTGCCTGACGGCCTTTGGGTCTCGCTATTGCAAACACCATGCTCATGCCCCCGCTTTCCACGGCGGCAGGGTGCCGCTCTTTTCAGCCGGGAGAGCCGGTGTTGACAACACCAGCCCGGAATCGAACCGGGTAAATTCGATATACTCAGGATTGGCCTGCATCAGCCAGTCAGCTTTCAACTCGCTGCCGTACACGTTGTAGGCGATTTGGTCCCAGGTGTCACCAGACTTCGTTGTGTACTCAAGTGCCATAATCCATACGCTTCCTTTCCCGTTCGTACTTCTCCACATACTCACAGAACCGCTCGTACCCGTCATCCATGAGAGAACGCAGGTCTTCCGGGTCCATGCTTCCGTAGATGATGAAGTTCGGAGCGTAAACGTAGGTGTTTCCGCTGGAACTGGTATAGCTTCGCTGATAGCCTCCCGTTCCGCCGGGCTGCCCGGAGCCGGAGTTTGTGCCATTGTCGCCCGTGATGGACGGCACTTCCACCTCCTGCTGGTGATCCCGCAGGTTTTCCAGCATGGCAAGGTTCTGCCGCGTCAAGGTCGCATCGCCCGCCGTCGGGAAGAAGGTGAGGTTGCTCAAATCGTAACCGTCCAAATCAGACAGCCGCTCAAGCTGCGCCTGCGCCACATCTGCCCTTCGAGCAAAGCTCAATGCCTGCTGCACTCTGGAATTATCCAGCACCTTCTGCGCCGTTGCGTTGCCCGATGCCGCTGCACCTTCCAGTGCATCCGCCGCATAGTTGGCAAGTTCCGTCGTGCGCCGGAACGCCACACCGAAGTCAGAGCCTTGGATCATAGCCGATGCAATGGGAACGCCCAGCATCTTGCCAGCCTGCATCCATGTATCGATGTTCTGCTCACGCTGAGAGCGGCGGAAACTGATGATTGCTTCGGTGCCTGCTTCGCCAGCCAGAGACGGCCCATTGGTAAAGCCGCCGTCCGCAAACTTCGGCAGGGTCACTTCGGTCAGGTTGAAACCGAACTGCTTTCCGCCCAGAGCGGGCACCCAATCGGGAACCGTGAAGTTGATCTTGTTCAGTGTGCGGATGATTGCGTTCACCACGTTCACCACAACGCCGACAATGCCCTTCACCAGCCCGATGATGCCCAGTACCACAGGCTCCGCCACCGGCAGCAGCTTACCGATCACGTCAATTACCGTCTTGATGGCATTCACAAGAACTGTGCCCACCAGACTGACGACGGTAGAAAGCAGCGGCATGACCGCCGGGATGCCCTGGTTCACAACAAATCCGAACACCTCAACCAGCAGCGGTTTGATGTGGTTCACGCCGAGGTCTACGATCTGGCTGAATACCCCCGCAAAGGACTGGATCAGCGGCATAACCGTCTGGATGGCAGGCATTGCCGCCGAGAACACGTCGCCCAGATTCAGGCCGCCGATTTTGAAGCCAGACAATTTCTGCTGAATGCTCTGTAGCCCTTCCGGGGTAGTGAGCTGGCCGAAAACCTGCTTGATCGTGTCTCCAATGCCAGAGATTTTCCCGGTGAACGCATCAAAGACGGCAAGGCCACCCTCGCCAAATATCTGGCCGACGATGTTCCGCACATCTTCAAAATGGTCGCCCAGCAGGGAGACCACCGCAACCATGGTTCCAAGGCTTGTAATCGCCGGGCCGAAGGTTCCAAGCAGTGACATAAAGCCGCCGCCCATCTTTCCGAAAATGCCCAACGTCTTCATTCCTGCACCCGGAAGATTCAGACCATTTTTTCCAAATGCGGCACTCAAACCTGCTCCAAAGAATCCCCTTATGGTTGGATTCTTGGAGTTTACCACTGCTTTCATTGCGTTTTGAGCATTGGCCGGGATGTTCGCCACGTTCCCGATATACTGAGATACAGCACTAATTCTGTCGGTTGCAGACTGTACTTTCTTTTTCCTTCCGCTCAACAGATTCTTTTGGTCGAAGATTCCCATGACACCGCCAGCGATAGACCCTAGCTTGCCAGCAACACCTTTTCCGCCAGCAGCCGTCTTTCCAGTGGATGTGCCCATTTGAATCGCCTGCCACGCATTGCCCTGTTTATGTGCAAGGTTCCATCCTCCCTTCATTAACCCCCATCCGCCTTTCACAGCGTTCTGGAAAAGGCTGGTCGGACTGAGCAGCCCCATCAGGTTGCCGACGGTGATTCCGCCGAATCGTCCGCCGGGTGCGCCGCTGGCCTTGCCGCCGATTGTCAGGTTCTTCACCACGCTCAGTGCGGTGCTTCCTGCGCTATATGCAGCAGGAGCCATGCTCATAGCTCCAAACGCTGCAATAATTGCAGCAATGGCACCGGCCGCCTGCGGCCCGTTGTTCGCAAGGTAGTCCACGCCCTTTTGAATCCACGGCAATGCCCACTGTGCTGCCGCCCCGATGCCCTCAACCGCCGTGCGCAGCAGTGGCAGGATGGAGTTTGCCAGATTGGACAGGTCGGGCAAGTTTTCGTCGATGCCCTTGTAGATGTCCAGCTGCAACCGGGTCAATTCTTTCTGCGCCGGCAGGAAAGAATCGCCGAGGTCCTGCATCAGCACCGTCTTGGCGTTATCCCGCATGGTGCGCAGGCTTTCTTCCGTTCCCGTGTTGATGGCAAACTCTCGCTCCATACTGCCGGAGTAAGCAGATTCATCGCTCACTTCGGACAGCGTTTTCATCAGCAGATCAAGGTTGTTTGTGACCTTTGCGCCACCTTCAACCGCCCACTGGTTAAACAGCGTATTCAGTGCGGCAATTTTCCGTTCGTCCGGCAGTTGGTTGATGGCTCCGAAGACCTTCATCAAGGTTCCCGTTCCGTCTTTCTGCATGGAGGATGCAATGCCCGTGGCCGTGAATCCCAGTTCCTCCCACATTTCACGTTGTGCTTTGGTTGCGCTGCTTCCCTTGGAGATGTTTGTATAGATTCTGGAAATCGTGGTGCCCGTGCGTTCCGTGTCAACGCCTGTTGCCTGCATCGCCGTCGCAATGGCCGCCGTGGTCGAAGGATCAACGCCAGCCAGCTGGCCGATGGAAGCCGACTTGTTCACGCTGGACGCAATCTCTGCCTCCGTGGTAGCGTTATTGGCACCCAGATAGTTGATCTGGTTCATCAGGCGCATAACATCATCATGGCTATAGTTGGTCTTGTTGCCCTCAGCGTCTCTCTTGGTGAAAGCAACTTCCCACTTTGCCATGTAGTCGCCAGCAGTCTGGTCATCCAAATCCATAGCGGTGGCGGCAACAGCCGTATCACGCAGAATACCGCTTTGCAGCTGCTCCGTTACATCCTTGCCAGACTGTCCCAGAGCAGCACTCATGGTCGTGATCTGTTCCGTGGTACGGGGAATTTCCGTACTCAAGTCTTGGATGTAATTCTTCATGTCGGCATAGTTCTGGGCGAATGTCTTGCCATTCTGCGCCATCGCATTGGATGCCTTGCCGGAAGCATCCGCCAGACCATCCACATAGCGCATGACTGGGGCCATCTGTGCTTCCAGTTTTGCCGCCTCGTTCGTGACCTGCTTCACGCCAACCAATACGCTGCCTGTCAGCGTTGCGCCGAGCGCAAGGCCAGTCTTTCCGACTACACCCAGTGTTTTTGCCACCGTACCCGCCAGAGAATTTGTGCTTTTCAGCCCATCTGTCAGGGAGCCGGTCAATCCTTTTACTTGGCTGATGCTTCGTGCCAGCGAAGGATCGACCTTGCCCATGATTCGGATACTGAGGTCTAGTGCCCCATTTCCCGCCATACGTCTGACACCTCCTGGCACAGTTCGATCAAATCTTTCCTTGGCATGGAAAGATAGTCCGTCAGGTTAGAGTGCGTCGCAATGGACAGCTGGATCGCTGCTTTTCGCAGTGCCTTTGCTCCGCCTTTTACTCGAAAAAATCAGCGTCCACAGCGTCACGCAGCTTTGCGGCCTCACACAGCGGCAGCCCGGTGAAGAAATCCTCCGGGTAGCCGGTGCCCATGCTGGCGATGATGCAGACGTACAGGTAGTTGCGACCGGTATTCACCGGGGAGAAGCCGCCAGCTACCATGCGGTTTTCCGCCATGGATTCGCTCATGGTGTTCAGCTCACCCACGCCGGAAAGGTCCACGGATTCAAAAGTCTTGCCCTTGATGTCCTCTTTGCTGTCACCGTTGTATGTATAGGCGTTGTCGAACTTCACAACATGGGTCTTGGGGTCGTTCTTGACTTTCGCGTTCAGGCTGTTCAGGATTGCCGTCTGCACCTGTTTGATCTTCGCACGGGGCATAAGCTTAAAGAACTCCACGGGTTTGCCGCTGGCCTTGGTTGCCACTTCCTGCGCAAAAGAGGTAGTAGCCTCCACCGCTGCCAGAGTGGCGATCTCGCCCGCCAGTTTCTTCTGAATGTCGATCATGTCCTGAATCGTCATGCCGTCCATGCCGGACAGATTCACTTCGTCGTACTCGGTGCCCTCGAACTTATAAGGCTTTGCGAATTTCACAGTAAGATTACCCATCTTGATGTTTCCTTTCCTTAAAAAAATCAGCCGCCCCACGCGGAGCGGCTGAAATCATCCTCTTATCAGATCAGAGCGTTTACTTCGGCGAGGATGTCCTCACCATCAACATAGTAGCGGCCAGCGTACTTGTCGATGTCGATGACGGTCACGCCGTCGATCTCGACGAGATAGCGGGTCACTTCCAACGTGGTGGAACTGTCCATGGTGGATGCCCGCTTCAGCTTGCCGGGGTCAAGCTCTTTCGGCTTGCCGCCCAGCACAATGCGCAGGCCCTTGTAAGTATAACCACCATCTTTGTCCTCGTTCTGCATAGCAGCGCGAAGGGTAATCTGCACAGAGCGGCCAGGATGCAGCATCTTGGTGGCATAGCTGTACAGCGTGTTCCAAGTCAGAGTAGCTTCCATGCTCTCAAACTGACCCGGCACAGGACTGTCAACGTCGCCGCCGATACCCATGCCGTTGACGGTGGTGGTCTTGTTTTTGATCTTGGGCAGCGTGACTTCATCTGCCAGGCCGATCATCTTGTCGTCCCCGGTGTAGGCATTGTAGTTATTAACGACCTGGGGGACGAGGTTGCTCGAAATATTCAGGCTCATCGTTCATATCCTCCTATCACAGATTCAGGGCAGTAACCAGCGAGGATGCCTCATACTCCATCGTGACATTCACCTGTTTCAGAGGCGGGAACGGAGTGCAGTAGAGGTAGAAGTGGTAGTGACCCGCTACCAGTTCCGCAGCGGTGTTTTTCTCGGTGTCAGCTACCATGCGATAGCTTGCGCAGGCTTCCTCGGAAACGTACTTGCTTCCCTTCATGTTCTCGCTGTCGATGATGGACTGCAGCCGCTTGGGGTTCATGGGCTTGTCCAGCTTGCTCATGTTGTCCAGAACAAAGCTGGTCCATGCGTAGTTGAAAAAGCGGCGAATGCACAGGAACATATCCTTCGGGTCGGTGTTCTTCGGATAGCAGGCGGTCTCATTGCCCCAGATCACGAAGTCGGTGCCGGAACGGATGAAGGTTGCAATGCCCTGGTCGTTCAGGAAGGTGCCCTGCTCCTGATCCATCAGCACTTCCGTCCCGTCTTCCAGACAGGCAGCAGAGATGGGGATGGTGACATTGGAAGGGCTTGCAACGGGACGGTCGCCGTTCTGACTGTCATTGTACACGGTCGCCGCTGCTGCCATGGAGCTGCCGCTGTACACGGTTTCGCCGACCTTGACGTACAGCCACAGGGCGTATGCCTCGCGGGAGGTCGCCGTCTGTTTCGTCTTCTGCTCTGCAACATCGGTGTACTTCTGTGCGCCGTCTGCACTGCAGTCCAGGTCAACAAAGCACACAGCGTTGAACAGACCGTTGATCTTGCGGCACTTGGCCTGCAGCGCAGCGCACACCTGCGCATTTTTCGAGAAACGCGGGGCCAGCAGGATACCGGGTGCCTTGCTCAGTTTGGGGTAGGCCTGACGGACCACCTCAAGGCCGGTCTCTGCGCCAGTGGCAGCGTTCACACCGCCAACAATATCATCGGCAGTCACTTTGGACGCATCCAGGATGGAGCCGGAAACGGTCAGGGTGGTTGCGCCGTCGCCTGCACCGCCGGTGATAAGTGCAAGGCTCACAGTGCCGTCATCGTTGAAGCTGGCGATGTAGTCCACATCTGCCGTCAGCGCAGTGGTGTCTTTCTTCACCACCAGCTTTTCCAGCAGAATGCCCACTTTGTCAATCTCAGCAACGCCATCATTGACCTGCACAGAGGTTTCATCCAGGGCGGTGATGTGCTTCTTATTTGCCGGATCAAGAACATTGATTACGACGATAGGTGCAGTGCCAACCACCTGGAAGTTGGCGGAGATTGCCTCGCAAAGGGTGTACTTTGCAAAATCGCTGGACCAGCCCACCGCTGCCACAGCCTCCTTGTAGGTGCTGACGTACAGCGGGGTGTTTACTGCTGCCGCCGGGTTTGCCAGCTGGTTGACAGGGGCGGTGCCAACGATGATCTGTAAGCCAGAGCTGACCTGTACCGGCGCGGAAACGCTGGTGGTCGCTTCGGTCAGATTAAAGCCATGAGAAACAGCCATAGTTCACATCCTCCTTACTCTGCTGCCGTAGTGTTCGTGACAGCATCTTTCAGCAGAGCATCCGCCCGCTGATAGAGGGTGTTCTCCCTGGTGCCGTCCTGCTCGACCTTCACCCGCATCTCTGCGAACCTCTCACGGGGAACCGTCAAGGCTTTCAGCACAGGGATTGCCTCCATCTTCTCCGCCAGCTTCGCGGGCACACCGCCCACAAAAACGGTGTACTGCGGAGCCAGACCTTTGATGGTCGGGCCACAGTACACCACAGCTTCTTCCTGCACCGCCGCGGCTTTCTTTGCCGCCGCAGTGGTTTTCTTTTCATCACTCATATCAGAGCCTCCACTTCTTCGTTTTTCAAACCGTTCGGGGTTTTGCAAATGAGGTTCACGATTCCCCAATAGTAGTAGTCTGCGTCATCGTCCGAAAGCTCCCATTTCCGGGGGTATGACACTTCAAAAGCACCGCCGAAAATCGGCTTCCGCTTGAAGTGCTGCATAATAGTTTCTTTCACGTTCACGGTGTCTACATACCCTTGTCGGTCAATTCCGCGGTCATAGCAGCAGATCACAAGCTGCAACAGGACAAGTTGCGGGTCATGCTCGTTGTCCTGTTCGCCGCTGCTCTCGATTACGATGATGCAGGGGTAAGGGGAATCATTTGTATCCGCCTCATCATCGTCGGTCGTCTGGATTGGCAGGAACTGCTTGAAGATTTGCAGTGGTTTGGGGCTTTCCTGCCCGCCAAACGTCATTCCCCGGAAAAGTTCAGTCAATTCGTCGATCATGGCCTGCTGGCACATCTCGCTGGTATATCCAGCGATTTTCTCCGCCATATCAGATCACGCCCTTTCGCTTCGCATTGGCAATCAACTGCCGAACGCGCCGTTCGGTGTTGTCCTGCAACATCTGCTCCACTGTCTGTTCCTGCATCTCCCACACAGTATGGTGCATGGCAGAGCCGGAAGGGCTGGGCATCGTCACAAGTTTCTCATTGGGCTTCCAGCGTTTCTTGCCGCTGGCGGTATAGTCTTTGTCAGCCGGTACGCCAAGCTGCCGCTGAACCATACCGATATGCCCAGACTGGAATTTCACAAGGAAGCCCTTGCTCTTGCTGCTCGTGCCGCCAAGGTCAATCATCGGGCTGCCTTTCAGGACGTGTGCCTGGAAAAATGGCGGCGCATTGCGGACAGATGGACCCATATAGGGTTTTGTGGGGCTGGTTCGGAAATAGCCCAGGTCTGCCCGGAATGCGCCGGGGTCGTTTTTCATAATGGCAAGGATTGCCGCCGGGCGGCGGTTTGTGGCTTTCTGCCTTTGGCGCAGGTCTTCGATCATGCGCTTTCCGGCAGCATTGAGATCATACCGTTCCTTCACTTCCTGCAGCATCAGCTTTCGGGTCTGCCGCGCCGTGGTGTTGATCGCCACTTTCAGTGCCGCCGGGGTTTTGTCCGCCAGCACTCCAAGGGCACGGGCAACCTGTTCGTCGTCGATGGAAAGTGTCGTACTGGAAGCGTCGTAATTGGTTTTGAAATAGGCCACTTATTTCACCCTCTCACTCGCTCAAGCTCCATGCGGTATACGTTGGCTTTCAAAGAGCAGGACTTGATTTTGTAGTCCCGCTTCTTGTCCAGGGTTATGAGCTTATCGTTTTTCGGCATGGGGCCGTAGTCCTCTTTCTTGACATACAAGAGCAGGTCAGCTTTGTACATTCCCTGGTCGAAGCTCTGCTTCGCGCCGCCCTCCCAGTGTGCTGCACGTTCGGTCACGCCGGGGTGCTGGGTAATGCAGACCATTTCCTTCCCGTCGATGTAGCGTTTCTCCGCAAACTCGTCCAGGTTAAAGAAAACGGTCTGCACATCCTGTGCCACGAAGTCCTTGAACGTGGGCAGCTGCGGTATGGCGTCGGGTCTGCCGTACTTATCCTCCACGTCCAGCATGGTCTTAGCAGACCTCCGCAACGAGCCAGCTGTCCACCTTGTCAGGGATCGTCAGCGGGCGGGTCTGCAGTTCGAGAATCATACGGTCAGGACCGTGCTTCACATAGGTACGCAGCAGGCGCGGGGTCTGTGCGGTGATGGTGCGCTTGGTGTCGTCGATGTACGAGGTCAGCGCATAAGCCCGCATAAAGCCCGGATTAGACGGCAGCAGAGCGACCTTGTTGTCGTCCACCAGCCGCTTGGTGACGGGGTTGGCCGGATTAGTCCAGTTGTCCAGATAGACTTCGCCGTAGCTGTAGATGTCCAGGTTGGGCTTGTTCAGGTGACCGATGTAACGCACACCGTTGGGCAGGTCCTTGGGGTCAATCTTACCCAGTTCGATGCGACGGTTGTCCAGCATCTTCTGCACCTCGGCATCTGCCAGGAAGTTCCGCAGGGCAGTCTTGCCCATGACGGCGTGATCCACATTGGCAAAGCCGTTCGTCAGCACCTGATCCACCCAGTCTTCCAGATCGTCCAGCGGCTTTGCGGCAGACTTGCCCCACTGCTTGGTTCCTTCCAGCTTTACCTTGTTGGTGAAGCCGAAGTCGATGACCTTACTCACGCCGTTGCCGATAATGGGAATCTGGCCGTCCATGATGGTCTTGACGGCCATCCACTCCTCGCGGCGGGTAGCAGCATCGTCCAGACGCTTATAGTCCTCGATCAGCTGCTGTGCGGCGCGTTCCTCCGGGGCCTTGCCGGAGTACAGGTCTTCGCCGGGTGCGCGCTCCAGAGCATCATTGGCGGTGGTGATCGTCAGCGGGTTGATGAGGGGCGGGGTAAAGCTCTCGGTCTTGTAGCCCTGATCGCGGAGTACCTGACCGCCCACCAGCGGATGCACGAAAGATGCCATCTGGCGGTCACCCTTCACGATGTCGATGTCCACACCCTTGGTCGGGAAGGTCTTGATGTTGCTGAAATAGGTATCAAGGAAGAAGGTATGCACCGGGGGAGTGGTGCGCACGACCTCTGCCAGATACCGGGGATCGTAAATGCTTACTTCGTTAGCCATAGCTTTTTATCCTCCTATCACTTCAGGAAAATGCCCAGGTTGCGCAGGGCAACTTCGATGTCCGCTGCTTTCACGCCCTCGGGCAGCACCAGCGCATCGGCGAAGAACTCACCCGTCAGATAAACAGGAACTTCCTCACCCGCTTCGGCACTGTCTGCGGTAATGCCGTACAGCCCGGTAACGGACAGAGGATTGCTGCCGTCCACCTTTGCGATGGGCTTCACCTCGTCACTGTCCAGCAGAACCGGGGCGTGTGCTGCAACTGCTGCGCTTGCCTTTTTGGTGGCCTTGGCAATGCCAATGGTCGCGCCGGCAAGGAAATACTCCGGCGCAGTGCTGAACGTCTTCTTTTCCAGATCCATGCTCATAGCCTTGTCCTCCTTACTTCACGCCGTTCACCTTGTGGATGGCATCCAGCAGGGCGTTGCCCTTTGCGTTCTCCGGCTCAACATCTGCGGGCGGCGGGTTGCCGATGGCGTTTGCGCCAGAGTTCTGTGCTGCGGCCTGCGCCTGTGCCAGGTAGGTCTTGCTCTGCGTCTGCTGCTTGGCCTTCATGTTGGCGATGACGGTCTTGGCATAGGATGCAGAATCCACCGGCTTGGTGAACTTGGCTTCCTCCGCCTGATCCTCGGTGCCCGGGATCGTGATGGCCTCGATTTCTTGAATGCGGGTGCGCTCTGCAACGGCGGCGTCATTCTCGATCTGTGCCACCATATCAGGGTACGCCTTGCGGAGATCATCCTTGGTCTTGATTTCCATGTCTTTTACCTCCCCATGGTCGTTGTGTTCCGGCGGTTCCGCCGGTTGGTTATTTTCAGGCCGGACGGCGGGCGGTTTAGCCTTTGCCCGGTTTCTGACAAATTCGGGTGCCTCGTTGAAAGGCAGGTGGGTGCCGACGCTGTTGACGAACAGGATGCCGTTGCGGTTCTCCACCACAGCGTCTTCCTCAGCGTCGTCCACCTCGTCCACAAAGCCGTTTTCCTTGGCTTCGTCTGCCGTCCACCAGTTTGTTTCATCCATCCACTTTGCGCACTCATCCGCATCATGGCCGGTCTTTTTGGCATACAGAGATACAATGCTCTCCCTGGTAGCATCCAGAGCTTTCAGGTAGTTCCGCATCTCGTCCGCCGTCAGATACCCGCACAGCCCCATGCTGACCGGGTGGACCATGTAGGTGCTGTCCGCTGCTGCCACCACCTTGTCGGCGTGGCAGGCAACAATGGTGGCGGCACTGGCGCACAGGCCGTCGATGTGGGCGGTCACAGTGGCAGCATTGCGGGCCAGCTGATTGCCAATGGCCTGAGCTGCAAAAACATCACCTCCGCCGGAGTTGATGTACACGGTGATTTCGGTCACATCGCCCAGAGCGGCGAGATCGTCCGCAAACTGTTTCGGGGTAACTTCATCACCCCACCAGCTCGTTTCAGAAATATCTCCGTAAAGAAAAAGCTCCGCTTTCTGGCTGTCAGCCAGATTGCAGAACTTCCAGAACTTGTTATTTGTCGTCTTCGGGGTCGTCTTGGAACCGGGTTTGCCCATCGCACCCTACCTCCTTTATTTTCTCCATTTCGGACTTGCGCTGGCGCATATTTGCCCGCCAGCTTCCGCCGGTCATCTGCGCAGTTTCCTGCTCGGCAGTGCTGATTCCCTTGTCCATGCGCAGGATCGCCGCCTCGATTTCCTTCTTGGCGTCAAGGTTCGTCCGAGCAGGTCCGTTCCAGATGCAGCCCGTATAGGCTTTTGCAATGGCCGGGTCATCAAAAAAGCCCGGGGCATTGATACGCCCACGGGCTACCGCCTCGGCAAACCACTTCTCGTAAGTTGGTTGGCAGAAATCGTCTGCAAAGCTATCCCGCATCACCCCGCACGTCCTCCAAAATTCATTGAGGGAGCCTCTGGATGCAGAATAGTTGGAGCTGAATTTCTTATACAGCACTTCACTTGGCACTTCGATTCCCGTTGCAACCTGATTCGACATTGCCGACATAAAGCCGTCGTATGTCGTGGTCGGGTGCTTCGGGTCGATCAGGTTCGCCTTTTCGCCCGGGGCGAGATCAAACACCGCCGCCGGGCCAAGGTTGATTGCCAGTTCATCGGGAGGGGTATTCGGATCAGCAGCTTTATCCTGCGGTTCTTCGCCAAACGGTGCCTGGTTCGTTTCTGCATCTCGCTGGATGAACAGCGTTGCAGACGACGAAACAATGGCCGCCGCCAGTTCCGCTTCCGTGTACCGCCCCATCTGTTTCAGAGTGGGCAATACCGGGGCAAGGATCGGAACGCCCCGCCGCTGCCCGGCGCGTTCTCTCTGCGTGATGCACAGGATGTTCGGTGCGCCAGTTGCCGGGTCGTGGGCTTCTACTCGGTTCCATGCCAGCGGCACCGGGTTGTCATATTCCAGCGGGTGCCGATTGGCGACCCAGTAAGCGATTATTTCTCCGGCCTCATTTGTTTCCACGCCCTGTACGATCTGGAACACATCTTCGCCGCCCACCTTGCAGGGTGCCAGTCGGTCCGAACGCCCAGGGCTGCACACCTGGTCCGCTTCGATCAAGCGCAGCTGCAAAGCATACGGCCAGTTCGGGCGTTCTCTGTACTGGACTGCGGCAAAAGCGTCACCGTTCATCAGAAAACTGGTGAACGCCAATGTCTGTATCCGCCAGAAATTGTCCATGCCGCTTGCATCGCAAGCCGTGCTGTCTGCCCAGAGATTAAATTCCCGGGTGATCTGCGCTTGCAGCTGGTCTGCCTGTTCTTCGGTCAGATGCAGATAATCTGCATCGACCTGCGGCGTTGGCACAAGACCAGACCCCACTACGTTGGTGCGCAAAGTCTTCAATGCGCCAGCCGCCAGAGGGATACCCATGTAAGCATCCCGGCTCCGCTTGCGCAGGGTATCAAGGTTGTCCTCGATGTCCTCTTTTGACGATCCGCCGCCGACGTGCCAGCTGCGCATGGCTCTGGACGTATGGGATGCGCCATAGTTTCCATAGCCCGTGCCGTTGTTCAGGATGGACAGGGCTGCTCTGGCCGTGGCGCGTCGATAGCCCGCAATGGGGGAAACCGCCGCGATTGCCTTATCCAGAATATTTACCATGGTTTCCACCGTCCTTACACATCATGCGGGGCGAAATGGTAGATACGGTTTCTGCCCCGCCCCTGTTCCTCCCGCTCGGCTTCTGCCACCTTGCCCTCCCAAAAGGAAATGCTTTCCCGGATTTGTTTCAGGCTGGCGCGGGTAAGCTGCATCTGCTCGATCTGGTAGCTCTGGCCGGTAGAAACTGCTTCCTCCGCCTTGAGCCACATCTCCAAATGCTGCTTTGCGATTTCTTTTGATATGATCGACATCGGTTAAATTCCTCCCGATCTTCTTCTGCGGTACTGGTGCTGCGGCTTTGCCGGGCGCGATGCATCCTCGCCCGGGATTTCCAGGCCGGGGGGATTGCTGATTTCCAGCGCGGCGGTGGCATAGTTTCTGATGTCAAAAGCCTCATTGCGCTTCTGCGCCGGGTCTTTCAGCTCCCACCGTTCCACCTTGCGCCCGCCTTTCCAGCGGGTCACTTTATGCTCTGCGGTCAGCATCTTGAAATAAGCCTCGTCATAGCCTGCATCCTCTGCCGCCGGAAAGTGGCAGTAGTTCGGACCCTTGATAAGCACTTTCAACCGGGCAAGCACGGCATTTTTGCCGGTGTCAACGCCCAGCACAAAAAGCTCACCGCCGACGCGGTTATTCTTGGTCGGGTTTCGGATGTAGGGTACATCCATACCTCCGCGGCCTTTGATTGCCCAAATGTGGCGGTCTTCCCGCTCTTTGCAAAATCTGATGACCTGATCCGGGAAATGTCCGCCGCTGTCCATGCAGGCCGCACGGATGGAAAGCTCTGTGCCATCCCGCTTCTTCCATGTGGTGGAAAGGAAATCGTCAAGGTCAGCCCATACCTGGCCCCGTTTCAGGTCGCCGTAAATACGTTGGTATCGGATGCCCCAGCTTTCCTTGCCGATACCCCAGCCCACGACTTCCGCCTCAAAGCGGTTGTCTTGGGTATCAATGCCGCAAGTCAAGTAGAGAACGCCGTCGGGCACCTCGGCCTCGTAGAACTCGCGGCGGTCGATCAGGGCGGTGGTTTCTACCGTTTCGCCCGGTTCCTCCCACGGCAAACCCAGGTTCGTGTTCACGAAGACCTGCATCTTCTCGTAGTCGCCCCGGGAAGCGTCCAGATCAGCCGCAATGAATTTCTCGACGATCTCATTCCAGCCGCAGAGCGTTGACCCCATTTTGTTCATGTGGAAGCCCCGGACTTTCCGTTCAGGGTGTGCCGCCACCCACTTGCCGTGGATGCTGTTTTTCTTCCACCTGAACTCATTATCCAGGCACCCACATTCAGCGCAGCGGTATTGTACGCCGCCCTTCGGCCACTTCTCCTTGTCGAACACCATCCCATCCCACACAAAAGGCTGGTACTTGCCGCAGTTTGGGCAAGGGATGTTCCATTCCTCCTGTGTGGAAGCGTTGAACTCGTCCAGGATACGGCTGCTGGCTTTGGTGGTCGGGGTGGAAACCAGCACCGTTTTGTGATCCCAGTAGGTGGTCTGGCGTTCCTCGGCCAGCATGATCGGGTCGCCCTCTTTGCCAGCACTGGCTTTGTAGGCGTCCACCTCGTCCGCCAGCAGCACCTTGATGGGGCGGCCACGGAGATCGGTCGGCGAGTTTGCGCCGATGATCGTCAGCTGTCCGCCGGGGAAATTTTTCTTGGTGATAGTGTTGCCGGAGTAGCGGCTTTTGTTGTCCACCAGCCCCCGGAGAATCGGCGTATCCCGGATCATGGTTGCCAAACGGTCTTTTGAAAAGCTCTCGCCCAGGTTCACGGTGGGCTGCACGATCATAATGGGAGCCGGGTAGTAACTCATGTAGAAGCCGACGGTGTTGAGAATCAGCCCCTCCGTTTTCCCGGCCTGGGCGCACATCATCGCCACCACCTTGCGGATATGGACATCGCCGATTGCGTCCATGATTTCCCTCTGAAAGGGGGCGTTGTCGGTGTTCCACTGGCCTTTTGCCGAAGACGCTTCGGCGGACAGGCGGCGGTATTTATCCGCCCACTGGCTCAGTGTCAGGTTCGGGGGCGGTTTCAGCGTTCCCAGGACCCGCTCGAACAGCTGCAGCGTCTGCGGTTCCATGTGGATCATCGCCATTGCCGCTGCCTCCCTTTTTGACGCACTGCCGGAACGGGCAGAACGCCGTGATCTCGTTCAGCCGGGTGCCCCATACACAGCCCCGGCATTTATTCTTCCTGCTCATCTTCGGCAGCCTCCCCCTCGGGTGCTTGCAGGGCAATATCGGGATCAGACAGTTCCACCAGTGCCTCTTGGATGGCCTTGCGCAGGATGTCGCTTGCATCCGCCGGGTCGGTCAGCTGGGCCATGGTGTCCGCATACTTGGTCGGGATGGCTTCCAGCCTGTCCTTGAAATTTGCAAAGGCGGTCTTCAAGCCGTTCTCGATGTCCTCCGTGCGGTGGAGGTTTCCCTTGGCTTCCTCCATCTTCATCTTCTCGATCTTGCCCCGGGTTTCCTCCCGGTCCGCTCGGGCAGCGGCCAACCGGGATTGGTCGTCCTTGGTGCCGCCGGTCTTGTAGGCGACGTACTGCCGCACCACTGTTTTCAGGTTGAAAATGCCCGGGCGTTCCTCGGTCAGCACGCCTTCATCCCGCAGTTCCCTCACCCGGCGTTCTGTCAGGTTCAGGCAATCCGCGATTCCCTTAGTCGTGAACAAGGCCATCTTTGTCACCGTCCTCCGGCACTTCGCCCGTTGCTCTGATCCGCAGCAGTTCCAACCGCTGCTTTTCCAGTTCCATGCGGCGGTCGGATTCCTCCGCTGCCCGTAGCGCACCGGCAACAGCGGCAATGCGGCCCTGCGTTTTGTATAAAGCATCCTGTAATTTCAGGATTCTGGCAAAAGGGGTATCACGGCTGTACATTCCCATGGTCTGTACCTTGCCGTCTTCCTTTTTCCCCGTTTTGCCGACCTTACCCGGAACACGCATATCCAGCACGCTGGATGTTATCAATGTGTCCGGGTCCATGTCCTCGTACTCTTTGATCTTATCCAGAATCTTCAGCTCCCGCAGTTTGAGAAGTCCCATCTCATGCCGCAGGGCTTCCACGCCGTCCCGGGGTGCCGTGTCAAAGGCATCCTGTTCCGCCGGGGTGAGCTTATCAAAGAAGATTCGGGAATAGGCACCGTCTTTCTCGGCGTTCAGGTTGCCCGCCGGTGCCCCGCCGCCGCTGTTTCCCACGGCGTTTTGATTCCCGAGCTGTCCGCCCGGCTTTCTGCCGGCAGGAGCATCCCAGGCATCTTTGGACTTCCACCGCCGGACGGTATCGTACTTGAGGTGCAGATCATCCGCCAGCTGCCGAAGATTGACTTCGCCGCCCTTTTCCTTCCGGGCCATGTACTCAGCGCGGGCGGCTTCTCGCTCATCGCTTCGCCTTGCCATTTATGACCCCTCCGTTTTTTGAGCAATAAAAAATGCCCTGCCAGACATAAAGCCTGACAGGGCATCTATGTGGTGCCGCCGGTCCTGCGACACACCCGGGTATGATAAAAGCCCCTCGGTGCTGCCACCGTGGGGCTTCTTTCATAAATCCACTGTACTAATTATACCACAAAAAGCGGGACATAGTGGGACATCTTTTGCCCCAAAGGGCAGTTTCAGGGCTTGCAAATGTAAACATTCTGTGAACTGCCACCATTTTGCCGCCCTCGGCAAGATGGTTTTTAAGGTGATTCTGTTAATCTCAACAAAATCGAAACATCATTCTGTACAGTCATACAGCAGCGCACCCATCGACGCTGTACACAAAACATAGTCGTGATCCACATCGTTCAGGATGTTTATTACCGATACATAGTCGCCATACCCGTTTTCTACCAATTTATCCTGTATGGTCTTGGACGCTTCAACTGTTGTCGATACAATATTCTTCCACGCGTTTTTCTGTGCCGCATTTCCCGACTTCGCCAGCGTAGCGCACATTGCATTGCCATCCGACCAGATATAGATTGTATACCCCGAATCGTCCTTTTCCAGTTGATAGTCAGAGCCAAAACCACGCTCTAAAGCATTTTCAAGCAATGCGGTCATCTCATTCTCTGAAATTTGATGGGAAGATTCGTTTTCTTCACTTACGGCTGTGTATGGATATTCCAGATAAACATACTGCGCATTTGAATCGTCTTTTTTTCTGACCAGTTCTCCTGTAAGGCATTCACCCTCAATTCCAACTTCGTTAGATACGCCGTTCCAAAGCTGGTCTTTCATGTCCATTGTGACGGTGAAAACGTATTCTCCCTGCAATGGCCTGCTTCCATGAAATGCGTCATTGCTTTCTGCTGTTCCATTTTGCACTTTAACCGTTTCGCTTTTCTCAAAGTCATTTCCTACTAAGCTAAATCGCAGTGTCGCACCCTCCGGCAAATTGGTATGAACGACAAATATAGGGGCATCGCTTTCTCCATTTGTCTCCACATTCATTTCCACGGGGAACTGCTTTAGCTTGTACGAAGTGATTTCAACTGGAACATTGTTCTCCCACGCCTGATCCTTTTTATAATTATCCTCGCCGTCAATGGTAATGCTTTCCACCTTGTCATTTTTAGACAACGAGACCGTTTCAACTTCTTCCGTTGTTATTTCAGTAAAGCCAGCAGTCTGCAATTCAGAGATGGCATCTTCCAAAGACAGCTTTTTACAATCCGTGCTGCTGAATGGTGCCTTTGCTGGATTTTTCAACCCGCAGCCCACCATAAAGACACAACAAGCAACTGTGGTGGCAAGAGCTACGAATCTCTTACCCCCCCCCGGGTATTTTGAACATCATTTATAAACGCTCCTTTCAATTTTGCGTTATTTTTATTATGGCATAGTATCCATGTGCCGTCAATGCACATAATCGCCTGTGTTCATCAGGCTTTTTTGTGAATTTTGACCCGCCCCCTTATTTTTCGGGCCGGAGGGGGGAAGCCTTTCAAAAAAATTGACACCTAGAAAACTTTTGGGGCTTCGGAACCCGCATTCGCCCCGCCCCCGGGGGGCAGTACCTTCCTCATCGGGGCGGCCGCGGTGCCGGAGAGGGCCGAGGCCGGGCCGGAGAAGGAAGGGGGCAGGGGGATAGATAAGGCGAGTTCTAGCCCTCTAGGTCTAAGCCCTAAGCCTAAAGCCATATCCCGTTAGGTGGAGAATCTGACCCCTCCGGCGTTGGGCTGGCGGCGGGGTGCTGGCGGGCTGGCGGCTGGCGTTGTCGGTAGGTCTGGCAGGGGTGCGGGCAGCAGGGCGGCGGGGTCATCAGGGCGGCGGCGGGGTCCGGCCGGAATGAGCAGGCCGGGCAGGTGATCGGGCGGGCGATCCGCTGTTCATCGGGCAGGCCGACACCGCCCAGGCCGGGCAGATCGGGCAGGCCGTCACCGTGGGCGGCGCGGTCCTTCCCGGTGCTGATCGGGGCGGCGGCGGTGCTGATCGGGGCGGGCAGCGGGCAGAAGAAAAGCCAGGGCGGGCGGCGCAGGCCGTTCACTCTGGCTTTTTCGTTTCTGCTGCTGATCGAGGCGGGGCGGGTCCTTCCCGGTGCTGATCGGGGCCGGGGCCGGGCCGGCACTGGTTCCGGCTGCACCTGATCCACCCGCACGGGGCACCGGGCACGGGTCCCGCTGGCACCGTTCCAGGGCGGCACAGTTTCGCCGCCGGATGATCCGGCAAAATGCCGCCGGGCGAAGGGGTCAGATTCTTCACTTAACGGCATATCGCCCCATCGGTAACGGTGAACTAGGTTCTATGCCGCCCTATTATCCCCCTTAGCCCCCTTCTTCCCCGGATTCCGCCGGGGTGAATCCATCACGGGCCATTCTTTCGGCGCAAGCCTGCAAGATATAGGCCTGCACACTCTGTCCAGCCGCCGCCGCTGCTGCCCGGATTTCTCCGCCCCGATCTTTCGAGGGTCGAATCTGGATTGAATCGCATTTTGCAATATATCGGCTATTTGTGATTTTCTTTTTCTCCGAGATTGGCATTATATCACCTCTTTTCGCGCCTGCGTTTATTATATTATAGCAAATTCAGCGGCATTCCGCCATGCAAAAATCAACAAGCATTCCGTCATGTTTTTGTGCAAAACGCAGAAAGCATTCCGTCATGCTTGACAGCGGCATTCCGTCATGCTAAGATTAGGCCACAGCAAGCGAGCCGGACGACAAGCCGGAACGGTTGCGAGTAAGCCGAAAGGAGTGAACCGCATGAGCAAAGAGTTTTTCCAGCTCCCCGAATCCGTCAAGCGGCGGATTTGGGCGGAACTGCTCAAAGAGTGGGCAAAAAAGAAGCCCGCCACCCACTGAGCAGGTGACAGGCTTGCAAGATGAATTTCCGAACGTCCATCTTGTAAGCCAGTTTACCACAGATCGGGGGTGATAGTCAAGCGGATACCCCAGCAGGGCCGCACCGCTCAAAGCGGCCCCGCCCCACTACCCCGGCAGCCCGCCGGGGCAAACCTGAAAAGCAAAAGGAGATTTGAACCATGAGAATTTCAAAGAAGATCGCAACCGCCGCCGCTGCTCTGGCACTTGCCGCCGGGCTGCTGGCCCCCACCGCTTCCGCCGCCTGTCCCTACACCGTCGGCCCTCTGGGGCGGTACATCGCCCCGGCTGAGGTGCGCGGGCTGTACGCCTACGGCGACCGGGTGCAAGTCTGGTGCAGCGACCTGAAGGACGGCGACGACTGGTTTTTTCTGGTGGATGCCGAAACCGATCTGCGCATCTTCGACCGGGTCCAGCTGGTTGTGAACGCCAACGGCACCCCGGGCGATTTCAGCGACGACACCGTGGAAGATGTCTTTTGGAGCTGCTGCTCCATCGACGATTGACCCCCGCCGGACACCTTAGCAGGGCCGCACCGTAAAGCGACCCCGCCCCACTACCCCGGCAGCCGCCGGGAGATCATCCCGAACACCAACCACAACACGAAAAGGAGCAAGTACCATGACGAACGAACAGATCATTTTGAACGAAGCCGCGAAGCTCGACCCCGCCACCCTGCACGCCATCGCAGCGGCGCACCACACCCCGGAACAGATCGCCGCCATCGCTGCCAAGGCCACCACCACCGACGACGACGGCAACGAGAAGCCCGCCAGCGTCGCCGACGTGGAAGCCGTTCTAGCTGCCGATGAACTGCACACCATCGCCAAGTGGAACAGCTTGAACAAGCGCATCCGCACCGGGGAAAAGAGCCTCATTACCTGCTATCTGTGGAAGTACACCACGAAACCCAGCAAGGAACAGCGGGAAGCCGCCGAAGCCGAGGGCAAGGAAGCAGCCCCCGCCCCGCATTACTACCCCACGAAATCCTACCTGTTCAGCTGCCTGCAGGTTGAGGACAGCAAGCCCGCCCCCGCTGCCCGGTTCAGCTCCACCGCTGAGATCATCGCCTATAACAAGAAGCTGGCCGCAGAGCGCAAGGCCGCAAAGATCGACCTTGACAAGCTCTATACCCTCTACACGGCAGAGTACAGCCGCCTTTACAACAGCAACGACCCCGACGACGAAAAGGCAGAACGGAACGCCGCAAAGGTCTTCGACGACAAGAGCCAGAACGACCCCGTTTTCCATGCCCTAGTTGATCGGATGATCCAGAAGATGGATGACTTTATCAGCAGTGACCGGGAAGCTGCCGCCTTTGTGCTGGCACTGGACAAGCTGAACGCCCCGGAACAGCCTGCACCCGCCCCGGCTCCTGCGCCCGTCGTCATTGAAGAACGCCACGAACTGCCGGAACTGGTTCACGTCGAGCCGCTGCCCAAGAAGCCCGCCAAGCGCACCACCACGAAACCCAAGAGCAACGCCGCTGCCCTCAAGCAGACGGAACGCAAGGCAAAGGCCGCTTTCCTGGCCGTGCCCGAAACAGACCGCAAGGCGCAGGCCGAAGCCCTCAGCGCATGGCGCAAGGCACGAAAAGACGTTGCGGATGCTGAGAACGCCCCCGCCGCCGATGTGCAGCAGCTTGATTTTGCAAGCCTTGCCGCCGGTCTGCTGGCATGACACGAAACCGCCCCGGATACTTTGGCAGGGCTGCACCGATAAAAGCAACCCCGCCCCACTTCCCACCGGCAGCCCGCCGGGGGCATATCACGAAACGAAAAGGAGAACATACCATGAAATTTAACAACATCTTCGAGCAGATCAACGTGGAGCTTCCCGCCGTGTGGAAAATCCAGACCCTGCGCACCGAAATTCGGCTCAGCCCCTGCAAGGCCGCGGAACTCCAACCACAGATTGACGCCGCCCGCCTCACCATCATCTGCGCCCGCCGCGGCTACCTGTACACCGCTTGAACCCCCGCCGGACACCTCAGCAGGGCCGCACCGCAAAGCGACCCCGCCCCATCGCCCCGCCGGGGCTATCACGAAACACGAAAAGAGGTTTACCACCATGACAACACCAAACGACGCTCTGGACTTCTACCCCACGCCGGACAATCTGGCATGGGAGATGGTCCACAGCCTGGAAACCGAAATCCACGGCTTCCGCCGCTTCCCCAGTCCCGTGCTGGAACCGTCCGCCGGTGATGGGGCACTTGCCCGCCAGATTCACACCACGAGCGGCATTTACCACGATCCCAAAACGGGAAAGGTCCGCCGGGAGTATCTGGACAGGCTGGAAAAGGTTGATCTTGACTGCATCGAGCTTTCCAGTGATCTCCGGGCGAAGCTCAAGAAAGACGATTTCCGCGTGGTGCATGACGATTTTCTCACGTTCCGCCCCTGCAAGAAGTATGCGGCAATCGTGATGAACCCGCCTTTTTCCGCCGGGGCTGCCCACCTGCTCAAAGCCTTGGACGTGATGAAGGACGGCGGCAAAATCCGCTGTCTGCTCAACGCGGAGACGATCCGCAACCCCTGCACCAACGAACGAAAAGAGCTTGCGGCACAGCTGGAAAAGCTCAACGCCACAGTGAAGTACATCCCGGACGCTTTCAAAAACGCCCGCCGCGCCGCCCGGGTCGAGGTTGCGCTTGTGTCGGTGGACATCCCCGAGCGGGAGCCAGTAAGCAAAATCCGCCTGGAATTGCAGCACGAAACCACGGAACGCCTAAAGACCGATCCCGAACTTGCCGCGCTGGTATCTGCGGACCCCATCACGGCAGCCATTGAGCGGTACAACGCCGCAGCTGAGGGCATCCGCCGAATCTTCGAGGAATACAACGGGATCAAATCCCTGTTTTCCTCTGCCACGGCAGACGACAATGAAAGCGAAGTGCTTGCATTCAACCGGGACTATAACCAGGCGATCCGCCGTCTGCGCGCCCTGTACTGGGAAAAGCTGTTTGACCTGCCGCAAATCCGGGACAACCTCACCAACGATATGCAGAACGAATACCGTTCACGAATCGCCGAGCTTTCCGACTACGATTTCAGCACTTATAACATCTTGACCGTTCGGGAAGAAATGTCCGCCAACATCGTGCAGGGCATCGAAGATGAAATAATCGGGCTGTTCGACAACTGGACAAACCTTCACTACTGCTCCGAGTATTCAAAGAACATCCACTATTACAACGGCTGGTGTACTAATTCGGCTTACAAGATCGGCAAAAAGGTCATTTTCCGCTGCTGTGCCTTTAGTGACTGGTCCGGCAGGTTTGAACCGTCGTGGCGCGTGGAAAGCGCACTTTCTCAGATCGAGCGGGTGCTGCACTACCTGGACACCAACGGCCAGAAGTACAACGGCGACGAACTCCGGGCAGCCCTGAAAGCCGCAGAGCAGGCCGGGCAGAGCCAGAAGATCCAGCTTCACTACTTCACCGCCACGTTTTACAAAAAGGGCACCTGCCACATCGAGTTCACAAACGAGGACGTTTTGAAGTCCTTCAACCTCTACGCCAGCCAGAAAAAGGGTTGGCTGCCCCCGTCCTACGGCAAAAAGAGCTATCACGATATGCCCGCCGCTGATCGGAAGGTGGTGGACAGCTTCGAGGGCGAGGAAAGCTACACCGACACCCTCACCCGGCACCTGATCCCCACGAAATCCACTTTCTTACAGCTGAACGCATAACGAAAACGGACACTCTGGCAGGGCAAGCACCGTAAAGCAGCCCCGCCCCATCTGCCCCGGCATCCCGCCGGGAGTATCACGAAATACGAAAAGGAGCTGTCACGAAATGAAACTGAGAGAGACCCGCATTCTGGACGCTGAGGGCGCACGTTACGCCTGCATTGCCAACGGCTACTGCACCTGCTGCGACTGCGAGGAATACGACCGCATCTTGAACGATGCAGCCGAGAGCAGCCGCAAGCCGGGCGGCATCACGGTGGACGATCTGGCCCGCATCGCCGAGGCCATCAAAGCCCACAGCGAAACGGATGACGATGTGCCCGCCATTGCCTTTGCGCTGTCCCGGCGCACCGTCTCCCACTTCACCGAAGCCTGATCCGCTGCCCACCACGAAACGCGAAAGGAAGTATTCAAGCATGAAAACCTATACCCGCCACAGCATTGCAGGATGGGACGTTTACACGGACGATGAAACCGGGCGCGTCCACCATCTCGTTGACCCGGATTCCAACGACCCGCGCACCCTGTATCCCTACATTCCCGCCGCCGGGGGTGGATGGGATAACGCCTGCGGCAGTCTGACGCTCTCCGCCCTGCGCGGCCGCATGGCACGAAACACCATCCGCTTTGCCTGATTTCTGCGCCCCGGCCACCCGCCGGGGATTTTGTGGGATTCCACACGAAATCTTTCTTGCGTTTTATTGCTTTTCTTTGCGTTTTGCCCTATCATGGTTGTAACGAAATCCAGTAACAAAAACCGACAAGGAGGTATTCTCATGTATACGATTCCTGCATTTGGCCCTTGGCCTGAACAGAACGCCGGACCCGACGAAGAAAAGCGGCTGACCAGTGCCCAGCAGAGCAAGACCAGCCCCACCAGCATTGACCGGGAACACGAAACCGGGGTTTTCTACGGCTCCGGCAAGCTGCCCTATCAGACCAGCCTTGCCGCCTGCACCTGCAACGATTTTGTGAAACGGAAAAAGCCCTGCAAGCACGTCTATCGCCTTGCTATGGAGCTTGGGATCATCCCTCTGGACTATAAGACGGGCAGGAGCAGCGGCGAACGGAACGAAGCACAGATCAGCTTTGAGGACAGCATTGCCCTTGTGGAACAGCTTTCCGAGGCTGCACAAAAGCACATCGAGAATATGCTGTACTATACCAGCGAGCGGGTAGACGACCGCCAGCGGGCCGTTACCTGCTACGATCTCGACGTTTCCGAAGAGCTGCGCACGTCGCCGCTGATCCACGAAAACCCGTACCCCCTGGCCGAACAGCTTTCTAAGCTCTCGAAACCAGCTTTGGTAATGATCTTGGATGCCATCCACCGCGATGACAAGCCCCGCCGCAACGCCGCCAAAGACAAACTTGCGGCATGGATCGCCGAAAATGTACCCATGCTGGCTTCCGAAATGCCACCGTGTGTTTCCTTCTCCTTCGTGGAGGTGTTCGACAAAGCACAGCGGGATGTTTACAAATACCTGCGGCGCAAGTATGAGATGGAAACAGACTGGTACAGCGGCGTTGAATATCCCGCCGGGGCAGGTCTTCCCAACGAAAATGAACTTGTATTTTACTTCCCGGAAGATCGTGTCACTGCCGCCCTCACGAAATACGGGCACAACCGCTGCTTGCACGGGTACATCCCCACAAAATGAAATGTGCAAAAATGCACATTGGCGGATAAGGATGCCATTTCCGCATATTTAACCCGCCTTTTTGATACAAAACCTACAATTTGAGGGCTTAACTACCGAAATGGAGGTATTTCTGTGAATGACGCAGAGTTTTTCGCCCCTTGGCGGCTGGTTGCCGCCTTTGCCGATGGTTCCCGGCTCCTGTTCGACGGATTGACCGAGGAACAAGCCTATGACGCTATGATTGCCGCCCAGGAGCAGCACGGCGACATTGGCTATTGGAACCGGGTCACAGATCAGAACTACGAGGACGGCAGATACTACAAAACGATCCCCGAGCCGCCCGCCGTGCATATCGTGGACTTTGCGGGCTATGATGGTCCGCTTGACGAGAACGGTTTCCCCGTCGGGCTGCCGGATGAAATCGCCCGGTACGCCAAAGAGCAGGGAGCCGCCCCGGATGCCCCGCAGATCATCCTCAAGCGCAACGCACCCAACGAAAAGGAGGACAAGCAATGAGCCACATTCTCCCGGAAGCTCAATCGGTTATCGACCAGTTGAAGCATGACTTTGTAAAAAGCTGCACCCCTGCCGTGGAGCAATTCCAGCTGGATCAGAACGTGCAGCGGGCGGAAGCTGCCGTGAAGCAAAAATATTGCATGATGCACGGCCTTTCCACCGATGAAGTCACGGTGTCTAGCAGCGAAGACGAACACGGAGTTCGTACCTTCACCATCACCGAAACCCCATCCACGCAAATGGTTGGCATAACCTTTACCGTCCCCACAGAGTAACGAAAAGCCCGCCGGGTCGATGACCTGACGGGCTTTCTCAATTTTATGCTTGTTCTCCCAAGATTATTTTCTGCATTTCCTTCTCGGTCTTCCAGGTCAGCGGGTATGCAACCTCTGTGCATTCCCACCCATCCGGCGTTCCCTCGTCCTCGTCAAACACGAACTGCAAATAAGCATGAGGGTTTTCATCGTCTTCATCCGGGATAAGTGCGCTTACGCTGTTAAAGCACGGCACCCCCTTGAAGCTGTACGTCGCAGGGTGTTCCTCGTCAGCCGGGCGCATCATGCTCTCTGCGATGCTTTGCAGAATCGGCCCACGTTCGAGAACCTGCTTTTTTGTGATCGTACACCTCGGATTGTCACACCATTTGCACATAAATTTGCCCTCCAAAATTTCAGATTTCACAAAACCCGGCAGGCCGCACAGCCCGCCGGGTATTTCTTGCCAACTTTTCCACATTTCCGGGTAGTCGTGTTTGTTTTTCTGCGCCGGGTGGACACAATTTGCGGAAGCGCATTTGCGTGAGGCTCTGATGGTCGCTTTCCCTTATAGGAGAATATCGCCCTCAACCCATGCGTCCGCCCTGGGCAGGGTCTCGCGCACGTTATACGCGCGTGATAATAAGGCAGGGCACTCGGGTAGCTGCTCCATGCCCCGGCCAAAGGCTAGCAAAGCCACGTTCCGAAGCCGTTTCAAGTGCCGGACACTGTACCCGGTGTCGGTCTGCACATCGTCCCATTTTTTGTGGCCGATGTAGTATTCCGTCAGGATCAGATTGTGGACACTGTCCAGCCTGTCAATTTGTCCCCGGATCGTCGCCTCGTCGGACTTCAAAACGGCTTGCTGACGTTCCAGACTTCTCAGCCTATCACCAATGCCCAGTTCATCCATCTTGCAAGCCATCGCCGCGGTGCTGTCCCCGGGCCGTCCTCCGCCGGGCATACCGTCCATGTTGATGCCTTTCAGGGTGTCCACTTCGTCGTCCAGAGCGGCGCACTGGCGGCGGATGATTGAAAGCCGACGTGGAATGTCTGCGCAGTATTTCAGAATCGCTTCCGCCTCGTGTGTCTTCATGCTCTGCCTCCCGAAAAATCAAAATTCAGTGCCAAAGATGGGGCCTTGCCCGTTTACCCGCTCGACCATAGCCCCCACGCCGTAGATGCCCTCCACCATGCGGCACAACTTCTCGTAAGCTACCATCTCGCCGTCCTCAGACCATCCAAGGAACTGCTCGAAGTTGGAGCGGGTCTCGCGCATAACAGCTGCGATCTGCTCCACGGTATAGCTCATGTCGTGCAGAGCTTCCACGTAATACCGGGCCACCATGTCGGCAGCATCCCGGCGTTCAGCAAGGATTTCCCGCTCATTGGCCGTCTTGCCCAGCTTTCCCGCCGGGAGCAGGAAAGTTTCCACCATCAGCGGCGTGGTGCGGTCTTCCAGCGCAATGCGGGCTTTCCGTGCCCCTCGTTTGTCCCGATCCAGCGTGTACCGTTCCGCCGCATTGTTCATCTTGACGGTCAGCACAGCCGCCTTTCCTGCATCAAAATCCAGAATGTCGTGTGCTGCTGCCACAAAGCAGTACGACACGACCTGCCCGATAGCCTCCCGCTTCAGTGATGTCGCCGTTTTGGTGCGGCCAAGGTTGATCTGCCGATTTACAGCATTCTGGATGCTCTGCCGGTAGTATGACGGTACTCTTGCTCTGCTTTTGCCCATGATGATTCCTTTTCCTCCTGTTCAGCCAGACGTTTCCATTCTTTGATCTCGTTTTTCGTGTCCGGGGTTATGATTTCCCGGAACACATAGCCCCGCGGCTCTGCAATCAGGTCAACAAACAGCCTGCGGCGGTAGATGTAGTCCCTCTGCGCCCGCCGGGTGAATTTTGACTTAATTTCCACCACTTCCACCGTTCCGTCGGCATATTCCAGCACATAATCCGCCGTATACCTTGCCGCCGGGAGGTGGACGGCGCAAAAATCCTTTGCGGGCAGCAAAGGAAAGGCAACGTGCGGTGTTGCCTTGACGATCCTGCCGGACTGGATGCCCGGCAGCACCGTGCCAATGTAAAAATCATACTCGCCCTTGCTCTCGAAGGTCTTGCCGATCTCCCCGGCAGTCTTGGCGGCAGCTTCCAGCGATACTGCCCCCGCCGGGGCTTTCCTTGCGCGGCGGTCGGCTATTTGCTTCTCTGCTTGGGCACGGTATCGAGGCGGTAGGTCTTCCAGTTCCAGTCTTGTGTTCACGGCCGGTTCCTCCTGTTTTTGTTCTTGGGCAGCTCCTTGCGGTACAGGCTTACGATCAGGTGACGGGTAGAGTTGCCCGTGATGGTGACTTCGCACCGATGCAGGGTATACCCCGGGTACATCCGTTCCCAGTACGCCCGGTCTTCCAGACAGTTTTCGCACACGTCTTTCAGTTTTGAGCGGCTCATTTTGTTGTCGTTCGGTCTGGGCATTTTGGGCGGCTGCAGGCCGTGGCTCTGCCGCCAGTGCCGTTTGCAGCGGCGGTTCTTCACGATATACCGGGCAAGGCTCTCCACGCTGTTGTGGTCGAAGTGCAGCGGCTCACACCGGGCCATGCCCCGGCCATTCCACGCCTGTTCTACCATTTCCCGGGTCAGCCCCGCCGGGTGTGTCATAATGACATGGTGATGGTGCCGCCCCAGAACTTCACCTGTCACCGGGTCCACGGTGCAATACTCCGTCACCACGACCCACTTTGGACGCTGGATGCCCTGTTTATCGCAAAGGCGGTACAGCTTCTTGATTGCATTGGAGAAATCCCGGTCAGCCCTGGCAAGGTCATTTGGGGCAGGGTGATGATCGTCGTCGTAGGTGTATGTAACCGAGAAATCACCGGGCCGGAAGTTCGTATTTACCAGCAGAACCAGGTAGCGGCCAGATTTGCGGATGTTGTAGGCTTCCTTCGCCAGACTGGTGGCGAGTTCTTTCTTCCGCCGGGTGCTGGCCTTGTGCTCCTTCTCGGAGACCTCGAAAAATTCCGCCTGCATGGTGGGCGCAGTGGCATAATCTTTGCCGCAGATGTATTTCTGTTCTCTGACATAAAAGCCGCCGCTCATACCCACTACGTCCTCCTTTCCGTGAACATCCTTTTGCTGAATAAAGGCAAAACCGCCAGCTGCCCGGGAACTTCTATGCTTGCCCCCGCCCCCGCTCCGGCAAGCCCTGCTGTCCGTTACGCCTTTCTGCCGCGGGGAGACAATACAGGGGGTTCCCCCTGTACCCCCGTCACGGGAACGGCTGCTTCTAATCAAGCTCTAAGCAAACTTTAAGCAAACTTTAAGCAAGCCGCTGCTCCCGTGTCCCTTAGTTTATCCTCGGTATACAAGCCCCTTGCCGCCTCGTCAGGGCGGCAATTTTACGACGGGCTTGCTTGTTCTCTGGAAACGACTTCAGCCTGTAGTCACTTCAAAATGAAGCTGTTGAGATAGGGCAGCACCTCGCCGCCGCAGCTGGACACGATCAGATTGAAGTCCTTTTGGAAGACGTGAAAGTAAAGAGCGTTGCTCACGTCCTTCGATCCTTCGGTGCGCTGCTCCTGAATCATCCGGGTTGCCTGGTTCCGTGACAGGCCCATGCCCATCAGGAGCTTTTTCATTCTCTTGGTTGTCATTTCAGTTTACCTCGTAGTCTTCAATGCCATTTTCGTCCGTCCGCTTTTCCCAGTGTTCGCAGCTGTCCTCAACGTCGGTGACATCGGTGCAGTTCAGCGACAGACCATTGAAGCAGACCCAGGTATAGCTTTCGTGCCATCGGCAGGTGCAGCAGGTCTTTTCAAATTCCATCTCACTCATAGCGGCACCTCAAATCTGTCGAATGTCGCACGGGCAGCCTCATCGCTAATCTCCATTTTACTGTGCTTTTTCTCAGGCAACGGTAACGGCAAATCTTCCGGCTTTACGCCTGCATTTTTCATCTTCGCTCCGCACTCACCGCAGTATTTAACTGCCACACAGTTGATGAAATGGCATTTCTTACAACGGAAATGCTCACAGGTACACCGGCCTGGATTCAATTCCCATTCCGATTCCAGCGGCTGTGTATCGAGAAGGAAGTTTTTTGCCGTTTTCCTACCCGGCTCTGCGATCATCACCCGTGTTATCTTCTTGATGTTTGCTCTGGATGTGAGGATTTCCAGTGTTCCGTCACTGTCCAGATTGAATAATGCCGTACTCATTTCAGTACCTCCCACACACTGCACACTTGCCATCACAGACAGACTTTCCCTCTGTGGGTGCCTCGTACAGCTGCACCATCGGCTGCGGCTGATCCGAACGGTTGAGCGGCTTGTCATACTGAACCGTGTAGTCGCCCTTCGGGTTATCGTGCCATGCCAGAGCGTGGCGGATTGCAAGCCAGACCTGCTCTGCCCGGTACGGGATTCTCATGCAGTAATCAAGCGGGGCGGAAAGAACATATCTTTTGTACAGCTTGTCCACTTCTTCCTGCATGATGTTCCGTCGGTCGATCGAGATATGGAAGATTTCATCTCGTTCTTCTTCGTCGGCAAACGAATCGTTTTCCAGAGCGGCGTAGAACTTCGCCATGCAAAGCTCGTCGATCAGGTCTTCAAATTGCCCCAGATGCAGACGGAGGTACATCTCGCAGGCTTTTGCCACTGCCTCAGCCACCGGGCGGTTCATGGTGATGGTGACGGTTTCGATTTCTGCCGGCGCACTCTTTTTCTCGTCCATGTCGTTACCCCCACAGCTTGACAGCCGGTGCGCCATAGCCATCGCGTACCATAATGCCATCTTTTTCCGTAAGAAACATCGTTGTCTTAAACGGGAAGTTTGCGGTACTGATTCCCGCTTCATTGGCCGCATCGGCCAGCATCCTGCACGGACCATAATCGCACATGATGGAAAAGTGGTTAAACATCCCACTTTCTGCGTATTCTGCCATGCGTTTTGCCAATGCTTTTTTGAACGTGTCCGCCTGATTTGGCGTTATGTTCTGCCGCCCCATGTCAGCAAGGAGACACGCAGTAACGGAAGTGAAGCTGTTATCTCCATTGCTGTGTGGCCGATCTTCGAGTATTCTTTCCGCCCACCAGTTGGCGGCTTTCTCGATTGCCTCTTTTGCCAAAATCATTCCGCCTCTTTATCCTCCGTCTTGCACAGCCTCGCTGTTTCCCGTGCCATGTTCACCATCTTCTGCAGCGTTTCCAGCAAATTGCCGGACAGATTGATGGGCAGAAGTGCTGCCCGCACGATCATGCCGTCCCGGATAACGTAGTACCGGGAACCACTCGTCGTATGCCGCAAGCAGTAATTGATATAGTCACTTTTCTTGATCTCGTCCATCACGGGAACCAGCCTGCTTGCGGCGATGAAGTCAATGGTCTTTTCGTCCGGGTCTGTCAGCCCCATAAGAAGTGCCCCGCCGATGTTCAGGTTGATATAGCTGGTTTTGCACTCAACCTCATTCTGAACAGCATCTTCGAGGTTCAGACCACAGACATCCGTAATGTTGTTGCAGTCGTATGCGGTGTATATCACATCTTCCCATTTCTTTTTCTCGATCCCGAGCATCGTCATAACTTCTGCTTCGCTCCACGGCTTAGGGAACCCTTCCAGCGAGTAAATTTCAGAATTTGTGCCGATGTAGAACTTCGTTTCAAGATCGTCCGATCCATGTACCCTATACAGGCGGCAGGAGCCACGGTCTTTAATTACTTTGGCAATCGCTGCAATTTTCATGTGCGCACTTCTCCTATGGATTGAACATCAAACAGTTCAAATTCTGTATAGTGTTCTGCAGCTTGCTTCTTCGCCTCGCAAGCTGCTTCCTCTGCATTGATAGCATCCAGCGTATACTGCAGGCACTCTTTTGTTCCGCGTCTGTCGGATGCTCTCAGTAAGACACAGTACCTCATACAAACAGATACCCCCAGCAGAACTTCACCAGCGCAGCAGGCACCAGCAGCAAAACCGCCGCCCAAAGCGTAGCGGCCAGCAGAAGCAGAACCGTACCAAGCGTTTTAACCAGTCCATCCATATTTTTCACCTCAACCTTCTTGCTCGTCTTCATCGTTCCGCACCTGACAGGCAGGTGCGGATATGGGATTTTTGATCTTGACGACGGGGCGGACACCAGCCTCACTCGAGGCGTCGAGGTAGCCGCAAAACCCGTCGGCGCTCGCGACGGCGAAATAGGCTGCCGAGTTCGGCACCCGATTCTGGAGCCAGTACCATTCCCATCCGCCGTTCAAGCCCTGGGAAGCAATGCGATTCTTCCGCTGCTTCATCGGCTTCCATTGGCTCACGCTTTCGGGTTCATCTTCACCACACGGGTTTGAGCCGAAGATTTCCTTTTCCGTCGGCAGGCGCAGCAGGTCTCCGTTTTCAAAAGGCAGCAACAGCTTCCTGATTTTCTGGGGGAAGCGGTCAAGGATTTCACCGTTCAGCTTCTTCCTCAAGTCGGAGGCATCCCAGCCGCCCGCATTGGTGTTCTGTGCGTTCATGCTGTATTCCTTTGCCAGGCAGTCCGCAAAGCAGAAGATCATACCGTCTTTTTCCTCCTTGACAGCCAGCATCTCTACCTTTTCACCATCGGACAGCTTAAAGCGAATGACATCGCCTACCCGGAACAGGTCAACCTTGATTTTCTCGGTTCTTCTTACTTTCATGTCGATTCCTTTCTATTCTAATTCATCGCCCCACGCATCCCAACCAGGAGTACGCTTTCGGGCGAACAATTCAATACGAGGAACATCTCCCAGCAATTCTACAATTCGCTTACGCGTTTCGTCCGGCTTTGCACTATGTTCTTGTATCGGTGTTTCAATCACTTGATGTACAGCATGGCTCTTGACCCGATCAGCGGCCTTGAATCCAGGCGTTACACCAAGCAAACAGATTTCCGCATTTGCCCTCGTGTAAGCCCCCATGCCCCAAAAATTTGTATCGCTCTTGCGGTTTTTCTTGATCCAAACAAAGGCGCAGGTCTTGTACTCAAAACCCCACGCCTCCATAACTCGCAGAGCATCGGCAATTTGTGGAAACGTAGCCCACATGAAGCAGGCCGTGCCCCCCCGCCAGGTCATTGACCGGCAATGCGCAGATGTCGTCCGTCGTCATTGTGTGATAGTGCTGAGCCGCATTGCCCCGGCTTTTAGGTCCTGTTCCACACTGACGGTAGCTCCACGGCGGATCAGCATAGATTACGGAATACTTTTTATCCGGGAAATCCATGTTTATCTCACCGCCTTTACCATCTGTTCAACCGTTCTTCTCCGCAGCCTACGCCAAGATTCACCGGGTTCGCGTTCTACTCCAACTGTCTTTGCCAATTTCTCAAGAACATCTTCTCCGATTTCCATGACCGCCACTGCCTCGGATTTGTCCGCCACGTCCAATCCAGAGTATTTGCTTAAATTCTCTGGATGCTCAAAACGTCCATTCCGTACCCGAACGGAGCGATCATCCCAATATTCGGATGCTCCAACTTTCCGCGGGTTATTTCCATATTCTTTTTTCCAAGACGGCAGGCTTTCATTTACCGCATCGAAGTGTAATTCCCACTCCTCGCAGGCTTTCAAAGCGGCATCCAGCATTTCACCCTCTCGACAGGTCCAGAGGATCAGCCCTGCGCCATTTGCCTGTTCCATCTTCGCTTCTGCTATGATTTCCCAGTTCGGCTCTCCGATATTGGGATAATCATTTGTGCAAAGCGTTCCATCGAAATCAATGGCAATCGCTTTTTGCATATCAGCCGGCCTCCTTGATGATCCAGACCTGGTGTTCGCCGTATCCATCCCAGTTCAAAGCGTCTTCATGGCTGCCAGAAACAGCAACGTCCAGGTGATTGCCCTGCACCGCATTGCCCCTGTCCTGAACAATGCGGATTCCTACATCTTCGATGTAGATCACTGTGCCATAGGGCAGGAGCGTTTGGTCTGCCGCCACGGTCACGCCCGCCTGAATCGGCTGACCGCTGGCCGTGATCCCGGTTCCAGTGCCGCAAATGTGCGACCATTTCTCGGTGCAGTAGGCAGTGCATTTGAAAATCCCGGCATACTCGACATCTAATTTTTCGTCCAGTTTGCTCCTGATTTTCAGTTCGTCCGCCAGATCGTCAGCGTACTGGGCGACGATTCCAGCGGTGCCCTCCCAGTCCTCGGCGCGAGATTTGTAAATATCCCGCTGCATCTCCAAGTCATTGATCCGGCCGTTTGCCATGCCAACGGCAATTCCGCTGGCGACCGTTGCGCAAATCGCGGCAGTTACAGCCAGCTTCGACAGGGTATCAGGTCTCATTTTCTTCATCCTCCGATTTTTGGAACACAACAGGCGGGTGCCCGTGTGTTTGTGCGCGGAGCGTTCCTGTTACATTTACAGAAACATCCATGTTTTTCCCGCCTTGGTCGTTTAGCACCAGAGATTCCATCAGTCTTTGATTCTGTACAACAGCCGTTTTGTTTCCGCCCGCCCCGGTCATCAGTGTCGGGCTGCATTCTTCTGAATAGCCGATTCCGCCAGAATTTCCAAGGTCAAACCCGGCAGCACGTTGGATCAAGCTTTGGTCTTGGCGTGTCGCCAGCGTTGCGGAAAGTTCAGTCTGCACCAGCGGACCTTTGCCGCCGCCCTCACAGCCTTGCCGGATTTTCAGGGTGTAGGCTCGTTCTGCCCCCCCTCGGAGCTCTCCTGCTTCCACCATGCGATCATGCCATGAATAGCAGTCAGGAGCAAGGCAGGCAACGGTCTGCCCCCCCCCCTCCGGGAGGCACGGTCTAAAATGCCATTCAGTGCCGCCACGCTCAAAAGCGACCATCGTGGCGGCTTCTCCACGAGTATCGCAGACAGCATATATTCTTCGGCGACGGTGGGGGATTCCCCAATATTGAGCGTTGACAATTCGATAGGCAACAGCTCCGTAGGACACAGCCTTTGCCCATTTTCCATGCTGGCGAATAGGCTTATCTGTTCCACCTCCGGCAAAATCTCGGAGGTGCAAAAGCTCGTTGAGAACAATTTCAAAATCCTTTCCGCCATGCGACGACAGCGCACCCGGCACATTTTCCCAAATGACAAAGCGCGGATACCTTCCGCCTGTGGCAGACAGCATTTCCCGGATGACCCGGATTGCTTCATAGAACAGGCAGCTTCGGTCGCCGCCCAGTCCTTTGCGCTTTCCCGCAATGCTCAGGTCTTGGCAAGGAGAGCCGAAAGTGATGATGTCCACCGGCTCGATCTGACCGCCTTTGATGTCCGTTATGCTGCCGAGGTGTTGCATCTCCGGCAGGTGTGTTTTGGTAACGGCAATAGGGTAAGGCTCCACTTCGCTTGCCCATACAGCCCGCCCGCCGCACATCACAGCACACAGCGGCATGGTCCCGCTTCCATCGAACAGGCTGCCCAGCTTTACCTCCGCCGCAGGCTTCCCCAATTCCCGGAAAGCATTTTGGACGAAGAACAGGGCATTCGGCAAGGCCATGCCGTTGCCCCACATGGAATACTCCGCCGACGGACTGTGCAGCTCGTCGTGCCATTTCTTCACAGCGGCATCGCTTCTGGCTCCATCTGCCCTGGCAATGATCTTCTTTGGCTTCTGCCCTTTGATCTTGCAGTTTCTCAGATACACTTCCCGCCAGAACTGGATTTCCGTTTCATTCGCCAGCGGTGCAATTTCTCCCCATCCATCTGGAAAGCCCTGCAATCGTCCACACTCCATCGGCAACAGGCGGCGCACGATCCATTCCGGCAGGCGTAGCACATCCGGCTGAATGACCGGGTTGATGTAATTCAAACTCCATCCCCCTGATTCTTTCGCTTGGAGCGTTCCGCTCACCGTGCCATTCAGACGGTTGTTTCTTGCATCGTATGCCACCGCATGACGGTCTTGCGTGTTCAGCGTGAACGAGGCATTTTCCCGGACACCACTTCCATTTTGGTTTGTGTTTCGATCAACGAAGTTCCCGGCAAGGCAGAACGAGTTGTAGCCTACAATGGTTCTGTCCTTGTCACGGCTCAGGGTTGGTGCTGTATTCATCAGGCGTTCGGCGTTAGTCTGGGTGGATGCAATGCAGCACACGTCTTTCTCAGCGTTCACGCCGCCGTCCCCCCCCCCCTCGAACCAGAATGGCCTGCGACCGCATGGTGCTGGCGGTGTGCATCAGCGAAGGAGCTACGCCGTCCGCATCGTATACCCGTTTTCCCTGCGGGAAGTCCTGGGTCAAGCATTTGATTTCCATAGTTGTCCTCTTTTCTTGTGCGAACGGCCGGCATCGAACCGGCCCGCCTGTTGATGATGGGGAATCGGAAACAGGCGGCACCCTGCGCTCGCATATCAGACCCGCTCCGTAAGAGAGGTACAGAGCGGGACGGCCACTGCAATGGCCTGTTGCTTTTGGCCTGAGCAAGTTGAACAGGGTGTTTCTGCGCTCACACTGCGGCGCACCCGTTCCCGTCATATCCATGCGGGTGCGGCTTCGGCAAGAACGGCAGCCCGGTTTTACATCGGGCTTGAACGGAAAGGAGGACGCTGCTGTACAGCACCGCTCCGCCGTGCCGGGCGGCTGACTTCATGGCCGTGCCCGGCTTTCATGGAAAGCGTTAAGCAGGCGCAGATGGGGTTCGGCCCCATTCACAGTGTCCCTGTACCAGAAAGGCACCCCGCGCCACATAAAAAGCAGCCCCGCTTCTGCGGGCAGGGCTGCCTATCGCTCTACCGGGGACAATGCTTTGTATCAGCAGCATCGTTTCCCTCATAGTGCTTGCACTCCACGTTGTAGCCGCTGCACGGAGCACATCGCGCAGCGGTGATCTTGAACGTGTGCTTGCACCGTTCTACGTCATTCTTCTTTGTGCCCCTGTGTGGGGCATTTCCGATATGTACGCTCCTTGCCAAACTCTTGACCCTCCTTGCTTTATATAGGTAGCTGCACCGTCCAAGCGGGGATGTGTTGCAGCATTTGTCCTGCACCGCCTCCCAGTGCTCCGGCGGGTTGAAGTTGATCCGCCGCCGAGGTTTCAACCAACCTTCGAGGAAGTAAAGATCACTATCCCATTCTTTAGCCGCTTCATCCGCCCACTTGAGCATTTCTTTTACGGCTTCTGGCAGTTCAAATTTTCCATCCCATAGAGGGCTGTCTGCCTCTGTAATGCCCGGCATGGTTGCTGGTAGCTCTATTCGCTCACCGCTCGGAAGTTCAAGATAGGCGGTATACCCGCTCACTTTTCTACCTCCATAATGTGCGTGGCAATCATATCCGCCATGTGAACGCACAGAGCCTCTGGGCAGCTGTCATATACTTTGCTCAGGGTATCCCAGTCCTGCTGCCCGGTGTAGGCACCCATGTGCCAGCGGATCGCCAGCGTCTCTTTTTCCGTGAGGTACATCCAGTGCTGAATCAGGATGACCGATTCTTCACCATGCCCCAGCATCCGGGTGTCTCTGTACCGATACCCTCCCTCCGGCTTTGCAATGTACTTCCCAGCCTTGCAGACATCGTGCAGCAGGGCGGCAGTCAGCACAGCGTTCTTATCGCACTGTGCGAACCGTTCTGTCTCGCACAGCTCCATTGCAGCCTTTGCCACATTGAGGGAGTGGATCAGCAGACCGCCCGGTACGTTCAGGTGATGATCTGCGCTGGCCGGGCTGTTGAAAAAGCCAATTTCGTCAAGCACTCGCCACATCACCATGCTACCAGGTCTCTTCCCGACCGCCTCAATAAACATCTGCTTGTACTGTTCTTTCGGGGAATATACGCCTTGTCCTTCCATGCCGTGTTCCTCCGAAATCAAGCCTTGCCCAGAGGTTTGGCAGGCAGATCAGCGGGACCAATAGCCTTGAAGTCTTCCGGGTTGATTTCCTGGGTAGGATGCTCCAACGCCTGATCGAGTGCTGCATCCAGCCCGATCTTCACATCCCGCAGCAGCTTTTCGCCTGCTTCACGTCATTGCCGCAAGCCGCAGCAACAATGTTCGCTGTCGCTGCAACGGCAAGGTTCACCAGCGTTTCATCGTCGCCATTTGCCCACAGGTCAACACGGTTGTTTTCCAGTTCTACGGAAAAGCCAATTTTCTTTTCGTCGTTCATATCGTAGTCCTTTCTTTGGTGGGTGGATGTTCGGTCTTTGGCGGTACGCCCCGGGGTTAGCACCGGGCGGAAGGGAATGCACACCCTCCTGCACTGGCCGTACCAGATAAAAAGGCGGCATCGGACAGGTAGCCGCCACCCATGCGGGCCGCCCCGCTGTATTCTTTCTGCCCCCAGCAGGTAGGGCCCCGGCCTTGCGGTAGCCGGGCGGCCGCCCCCCTAGATAGACTAGCCGCATGGTGGGCGGGTAGGTCTGCCCATGCCCGGAAGCTCACTCTTTAACGTGTTCTTCCTGTTTCATCTTGTCTATGTACTTCTGCGCCAGATCGTGAATCTGCTCTTTGAACGCTGCCCGCTTACGGCGTTCCAGCAGCTCAAAGATTCCGGCGCAGGCAATCACCGTAATAATCCCAGCCATCACGATTTCCTTGATCCATGCCATTTGTATAAATTCTCCCGGGTCTTATCCAACATATCCCGTCTGTGATTCGCCACCATCTTCCAGTAATGCGCCTCCTTGGACATCTCAAGAAATGCTTCCTCAGCTTCCTTTTTGGCGTAGTGGTTCAGGATGCCCCACAAAAGAAAAAGAGCCGTCGCCACATCTGTCGCAATCCTCACCGCCAGATCAGGGGTGCCGATGTGATATAGCCAGATTGCAAGTTCAAGCATTTTTCTACCTCATGTGAAATAAACTGGTTTGGTTCGTGTAATTCGCAAAGCGTTCTTCCTGCGTCTTGAAATAGAACGGGTCGATTTCAAAGCCGATAAAGTCAACACCCGCTTCATAGGCGGCAATTCTGCTGCTGCCACTTCCGAGGTGAGTATCAAGAACTTTCTGTCCAGGCTTTGCGAAATTCTGAAAAATCCAGTCATACAGAACAATCGGCTTCTGCGTTGGGTGAATTCGTACTTCATTCAGGCTTTTGTTTCCCTGCATGATATGCCCTTCGGAAATGCTCTTGCCCTGCATCATCCCGCTCCACATATAGCGGAATAGTCTGACCGTCTTGAGTAGGTCTGTTGCCGCAATCTCGCAGTCGGAAAAACTTGTTGCTTGGTTGCACTTATCCCATACGATACGCCCCGGAGCAAAGCCATAGCTGAAATAGTTGCAGCCCCATATAATATAGTGGCGGCTCACACGGGTCAGCTCGTCGAAATACTCTTTCCCTGGCACTTCCCATGCGGGAGATACTGGGTAATCCCGATGCACTCCGATCCGGCTGACCTTTGATCCATAGAAGCCGCGACGTTCTGGTCCGCTGAAATAAGGCGGGTCTACCACAGCGAGATCAAAATAGTCATTCGGAAATGCAGCCATTGCTTCCATGCAGTCCATGTTGTAGCAATGATTCAATTCAAACGTCTGCGCCGTCATTCTTTCAGCCCGCCGGGGTATTCCGCCCGATACCGTAACCGCTGCTTTGCATTGTAGAGCCGCATCTGCCCCAGTTCTGCGCTGTAGCCCGCACGTCCGTTGCTGTCAATCTCGCCGGTGTCGCCACGCTGCAGCTCTCTGTAAATAGTGGACCAGTTAAACGACATGGCACGGGCGATTCCCGTGATGCTCTGGCCGTTGTTATATCTGGCTTCCAAAACCTTGCGGTCTTCCAGCGTCATGTGCCTTGCCACTTCTTTCTCCCTCTCTTCCTGAAAAATGCGCAAAAAAATAACGCAAGAGAATCCGCTTGATTTCTCTTGCGTTTTCTCTTGCGTTTATTTTACAATCTCAGTATTTTTGTGCGGAACGACAACTTTTCTTCGAGAAAAAGCGGGATTCCCTCTTTACGGAAACATCTTTTTGTTGTATAATAAATACAGATAAAACCTTACCGGACCCGGTACAAGCAGAGGAGTGTTGAACAATGTCGTTTCCGGAGCTGTTACGGCAATGCCGAAAGCAAAAGCACATGAGCCAGGCGGAGCTTGCTTCCCTGTTGGGCGTGACTCAGCAGGCCGTGGGCAAATGGGAGAGCGGAAAGAGCTCCCCGGACCCCACCACCGTGGCAAAGCTGGCGGAGATCCTGGACACGACCGCGGACTATCTGTTGGGTCTGTTCGACCCCACCGCGGAGGGCCAGACCGAAGAGCGCTTCTTCGGCAGCTATGTGTACAGCCTGATCCCTGTCATCGGCACGGTCAAGGCGGGTTACGGCGCGCTGGCCTATGAGGAAGACTACGGCAAGGAGTATGCCCGGGTCAAGGACCCTTCCAGCTACTTCTATCTCGTTGTGCGCGGCGACAGCATGGAGCCCCGCATCCACGATGGTGACCTTGCCCTGGTGCACCGTCAGGACACGCTGGAAAACGGCGACCTGGGTGTGCTGATCTACGGCGACGAGGGCGAGGGTACCCTCAAGCGCTACCTCCAGCGCGGCAACTGCGTGGTGCTGCAGCCCTTCAACCCGGCCTATAAGGAAATGGTCATCAAGGGCGAGGAGCTCAACCACCTGCACATTGCAGGCCGTGTGGTGGAGACCAAGGCGAAGTGGTAAAAACGCCCCACCAGCGCCTGAAAAAGAAAAGCCATCCTGTATGGCTTTCTTTTTTATACCCATTTTTCGGAGGTGCCCCATGGAACAGAGCCTGATGGATAAGCTGACGATCCTGGCGGACAGCGCAAAATATGATGTGGCCTGTACCTCCAGCGGCGCTTCCCGGGCAGCAGGAGCGGGCGGGGTCGGCAGCTGTTACGCCCCGGGCTGCTGCCACGCCTTTACTGCCGATGGCCGCTGTGTCAGCCTGCTGAAGGTGCTGATGACCAACTGCTGCTCCTTTGATTGCAGCTACTGCGTCAACCGCAAGTCCAACGATGTGCCCCGGGCCACCTTTACCCCCCGGGAGCTGGCCGAGCTGACCATTGAATTCTACCGCCGCAACTACATCGAGGGTCTGTTCCTTTCCAGTGCCGTGCTGGTGAGCCCGGACTATACCACCGAACGGATGCTGGCGGTTCTGCGCCTGCTGCGGGGGGAGTACCGTTTCGGCGGCTACATCCACGCCAAGGCCATTCCCGGCACCAGCCCGGAGCTGCTGGAACAGCTGGGCTTTCTGGCCGACCGCCTGAGTGTGAACATTGAGCTGCCCAGTGAGCGCAGCCTGAACCTGCTGGCTCCGGACAAAGGGCGGCACTCCATTTTCCGGCCCATGAAGCAGATCGCGGTGGAGGGGGCCGCCAACCGGGAAGAGGTGGCGCTCTACCGCAAGGCCCCCAGATTTGCCCCGGCGGGCCAGAGCACCCAGATGATCGTGGGTGCTTCCCCGGAAACGGATTATCACATCCTGCAATTAACGGAAGGATTATACAATAAGTATCACCTGAAACGGGTGTTTTACTCCGCCTACATCCCTGTGACCGAGGACACCCGCCTGCCCGCGCTGGACACCAAGCCGCCGCTGCTGCGGGAGCATCGGCTCTATCAGGCGGACTGGCTGCTCCGCTTTTACGAGTTCAAGGCAGAGGAACTTCTGGACAGGGACAACCCCAACTTCAACCCCTATCTGGACCCCAAGTGCAACTGGGCGGTGCAGCATTACGGGCTGTTCCCGGTGGACGTGAACCGCGCCCCTTTTGAGATGCTGCTGCGGGTGCCGGGCATCGGCCCCAAGAGCGCCCGGCGCATCTGGCACGCCCGCAAACAGGCCGCGCTGGGGCTGGACGAGCTCAAGCGGATGGGCGTGGTGCTCAAGCGGGCGCAGTATTTTATCACCTGCCGGGGCTTTGCGGGGGCGCACCCGGGCCGCGGCAGCGCCGGGCGGGAGCGCATCACCCGGGCGCTCATCGACCCCAACGTATTCAGCGGCGGGGTGGAGCAGCTGAGCATGTTCAGCCCGCCCGCCGTGGATCGGCTGGTGGAGCAGGGCGTGCCGCCCCGCACAGCCCAGAAAATGGTGCGGGAGGAGGCAGTGCAATGTCTGGCCAGAGCCCTGTAAGCCCTGCCCGGAAGCTCCACGATGCCGACGTGGTCTACCTCTATGATGGCAGCTTCGAGGGCTTCCTCTGCTGTGTGTTTGAGAGCTTTGCCCAGCATGAGCTGCCCTTTGCGGTCTGGACCCCGGAGCGGGAGACGGCTACCCTCTACCCTGTGAAGGAGATCCCCACTGACCGCGCAAAGGCCCGGCGGGTCTTTGCCAGCTTCCGCGCCAAGCTGGGCGAAGAGACGGAATCCCTCGTCACCCGGGATTTTCTCTCGGGCTGGGAGGATAAGGAGCTGCGGCTAATCCGATTTCTGCATCTGGCCTTTGCGCTGGGGCCAGGCACCGTCAAGCGGCGGGGCCACCCGGAGGTGGCTCCGCTCTACCAGATGAAGCAGAGCCTAGACTGGGAAGTGGACAAGTTTCAGGGCTTTGTCCGTTTTCAGGAGCACGATGGGATGCTGGGTGCAGTCATCCACCCCAAAAACTATATTCTGCCCCTCCTGCGCGGGCATTTCTGCGCCCGCTTCCCGGAGGAGAACTTCCTGATCTATGATGCTGTCCATCAGGCGGTGCTGCTGTACCAGAACCACAAGGCTCAGCTCATGGAGCTGGCCGAACCCCTCACCCTGCCCCCACCTGATGAAAAGGAGCAGCAGTTTCAGGAGCTCTGGCGGCAGTTCTACAAAACGCTGGAGATCAAGGCCCGCCACAACGAAAAGGGCCGTATGACCCACTGCCCCAAACGCTTTTGGGCGGATATGGTGGAGCTGCAGGGGGAATTGTAATTATTTTTCCTGTGCTTCCAGTGCGCTCTCCACGCCCTTGAGCAGGTCCTCTGCCGGGATGCCGTACAGCCTTGCCAGTGCCATCAGATTGGAGGTGTTCGGCTCCGAGGTGCCGTTCTCCCACTTGGACACCGCCTGCCGGCTCACGCCGATGCTCTCGGCCACAAACTCCTGCGTCATCTTGCAGCGGGTGCGGTTCTCCTTGAGCATTTCAGAAAGCGATTTGCGCACGATCTTGACTTCCTCCGTAAGTTTCGGCGGCTTTTCCAGATTGCGGGCGATGCGCCAGAGAAGATAGAGTGCAGCCACGATGGCCACCGGCAGCAGCAGCCGTACGATCATCGTCGCTATGCTCACCGTCTGGAGCGCTCTGAAAAAAAGGTTGGTCAGAAAATCACTTTTCATATTCGGTTCCTCCCTTGGAAACTTTCTCTTGTGTTTTTTTGTGGCCTGATTGTAGCAGAAAACCCCGGTTGCGTCCACCAACCAGAGCGTAAACTTTTGGTTGCGGGGGCAGTTTGGCGGGTTTTGCGGGGCTTCCGACCCGTGAAATGGGAGCGGTGCTTGACATTTTAATATTTGTACAGTAGTGTATACGAAAAAAGGGGAAAGCATCATGGAAACACTGCACCTGATTTCGGTGCCCGGGATGCGGGAAAAGCTATTGGAAGGCATGGCAGAGCCTTTGTCCGAATGCGTAGACGAAGAAGCAGCAGAGAGGTAAAACCAAATGGAACAGAACGTGAAAACACAGAAGCCGTGGAAGCTTGTACTATTGTTTCTGCTCCTGGTTTTACTGGCGGGCCTGATCTGGAACAACGTGAAAACAGGAACAGGGGTACAAATTTATTTGTATGGAGAAGAACACAGCAAGCAGAGCATTCTCGACAAGGAACTTTCCATCTGGGGCGAGTATTACGAAAAAGGAATGCGGGATCTGTTTGTGGAATTCCCGTATACGGATGCACAATTTCTGAACCTGTGGATGCAGGCCGACGATGATGAATTGCTGGATCTGCAGTTCAAGGACTGGAAAGGCACAGAAGGCGGCACCGAGGTCGAGAAGAATTTTCTGAAACAGATCAAGGAGCAGTATCCTGAGACCGTGTTCCACGGCACCGACGTGGGCCATACCTGGGAAAGCACCGGGCCGCGGTATCTGGCCTATCTGGAAGCCAATGGGCAGAAGGACAGCGAAGAGTACCGGCGTGCGCAGGAAAACATGGAACAGGGCAAACGGTACTATGAGATTGAGGCGACGGATGCAGCTTCTTCGGTCCGATACCGGGAGGATCGGATGGTGGAGAACTTCCGGCGCAGCTATCAGGAGCTGGAAGCGGTACGCCGCACCGATATCATGGGTATCTATGGAAGTACACATATTGTGGAGTCGGAGTATCGGAACTCGGACTTTCGCATGGCAAAACAGTTGAGCGAGAACTATGGGGAACATCTCCATACCAAAGATCTGACGCAGGAACCGGAACGGATCGACGCGCTGGAAGTCAACGGAAAGACCTACACAGCATCCTATTTCGGTGAGCAGGATATTTCGATGGTAAAGGGCTACAAGACCCGAAAGTTCTGGCGGTTGGAAGACGCATACGAGGACTTTAAGGAGCTGCCGACACCCCGTGAGATTCTGCCAGCCGACAACTACCCTGTAAAAATCCAGGCTGGGCAGGTGTTTGCTGTGGAGTACCTGATGTCGGATGGATCGACCGAGTGGAAGTATTATATCTCGGACGGCACAGTACAGAACGGCCAACTCATCACAAAGCGGATGAAGATGGAATAAGCAGGCTCCCGGCCCCGGAACTTTGACGAATTTACAAAAAGGTTGCATCTGCGTGGTTGAAACCCGCAAAACCTATGGTATACTATAAGGGATATCCGGGCAGGCATTTCTGCCCCACACACCCCCGCTGCGGGGTCAACACAAAAGGAGTATTGTAGCGTTATGGTTCGCATTACTATGGAAGACGGCGGCATCATCGACATTGAACTGAACGAGGAAGTTGCCCCCATCACCTGTGAGAATTTCAAAAAGCTGGTCAAGGAGGGCTTTTACAACGGCCTGACCTTCCACCGCGTGATCCCCGGCTTTATGATCCAGGGCGGCTGCCCGCTGGGCAACGGCACCGGCGGCCCGGGCTGGAACATCAAGGGCGAGTTCGCTGCAAACGGTGTGAACAACCCCATCAAGCACACCCGCGGCGTGATCAGCATGGCCCGCAGCATGAACCCCAACAGCGCCGGCAGCCAGTTCTTCATCATGCACAAGGACGCTCCCCATCTGGACGGTCAGTATGCCGCTTTCGGCAAGGTCGTTGCCGGAATGGAGGTTGTGGATAAGATCGCTTCCGTCCGCACCGACTGGAACGATAAGCCCACCACCCCCGTCAAGATGAAGACTGTTGAGCTCATCGAGGGCTGATCTTCTGCGCTTCTGTCCCGCATCTCCTGCCCGTGAAGTGCCCCGTCAAGTAGACAAAAAATAATATAAGATTTTTGTTCGCCGTTTCCACAAGGGAACGGCGAATTTTTTGTGCAAATCGGCGTTAGGACGCTCGATTCATGGCACGGACGTGAGCTTGCAGCGCCCAACACGGGACATTTTTTTGATATTTTACTTCCGCTGTATCGTGATTGTTCTTGCTTGACATGAAAATACCCCCAGAGTACGCAGAGTTTTCTTTTTACTCTGTCTACTCTAGGGGCAGCATATCATGTTGAGGATACAGGCCGGGGGCTTTCCATATATGCGTCAGAAAGAGATGAGAGGCTTACTTTTTTTCGCCCTTGGGCAGCAGACCGGCGCGCTCCAGAGCCGGGCGCAGGGCCAGATACAGGATGACCACGCAGATGGTGGAGGCTACGCTGTTGACAAAGGTGACACCACCGGCGATCTTGGACAGGGCCTGTGCCACGGTGTACTCCTGGCCAAAGATGTAAATGTTGCGGAAATAGCCCAGGAACGGGTCGGTGATGACGTTCAGCAGCAGGCCGGAGCCGCCTGCCACGATGACCTTGAGCAGGTAGCCCTTGCTGTGGCGGTCGAGATCGCGCAGCTTGAACACCTTGTGGGCCACGGCACCGCAGGTGATGCCGATGATGAACTTCAGCACAAAGGTGGTCACGGCATAGCCCGGGTCACCGGCCAGGATATCGGCCAGAGCCAGACCGATCGCACCGGCCAGGCCGCCGGAAACGCCGTCCAGCAGCAGGGCGGTCAGGGCGGTGAAGGTGTTGCCCAGATGGAACGAGGAGCCGCCGTAGAACGGCACACGGAAGAACAGGTATGCCACCAGGCTCAGCGCGGCCATAACGCCGGTCAGGGCCAGCTCCTTGGTGGTAAAGGTGCGCTTGTACAGCACACTGCCGAACAGGATGACGACGATCACCACAGCCAGCAGCAGCCACATTGCAGTTGTAGACATGATTTTTCCCTCCAAATTTTTTCGGGGCGAACCCCCTCTATCCTGCTCTGCAGGATCGTTCGTCCGTTTCAAGGCCACTTACCCATAAAACTACTTGACATTTGGGTGTGTGGTTGGTATGCTCCTATTATACGCGAAACTGGCACCATGAAAATACCCAGAATAAAGTTTTTTTATGGGGTCAGTTCGGCAAAGCATCCAAAAAGGGGAGAGGTCTTATGTTTCATCTGACAACTGCACTGGATGCCGCCAGCGGGGTGCCGCTGTACGAGCAGCTCTATGAGAGTCTTGCCGCCGAGATGCGCAGCGGGGCCATTCCGGCGGGCACCCGGATGCCCGGCAAGCGGCGGCTGGCGGCAGAGCTGTCGGTGTCTGTCAACACGGTGGACGCGGCATATCAGATCCTGGCGACCGAGGGATACATGGAGCCGCGGGAGCGCAGCGGCTTTTATGTACAGGAATATCTTGCCCTGCCCACCCGGCCCGAGGAAGTGCCGCCCCCAGTATCTGCCGCTCCGCCGGAAGCAGCCGAGCTGCCCGTCCGGTTCGATCTGTCCACCCGGGGCGTGGACCCGGGGCTGTTCCCGTTCCGCACCTGGGCCCGGCTGCAGAAAGAGCTGCTCTATTCCTCGCCCCAGTTGCTGACCCATGGCGATGCACAGGGTGACGTGGAGCTGCGGCAGGCGCTGGCGGACTATCTGGAGGAATACCGGGGCGTGCGGTGCACCGCCGAGCAGGTGGTGGTGGGTGCCGGTATGGAGTATCTGCTGAGCCTGCTGGCCCCGCTCCTGCCCGGCAAAACGGCGGTGGAAAACCCCGGCTACCAGCGCGCGAAGCAGGTGCTGGAAAACAACGGCGTGGCGTGCTGCTGCCTGCCTGTGGATGCGGACGGCCTTTCTGTTGAAGCATTGTCCGGCTCGGGCGCGGCGGTGTGCTATGTCACGCCCAGCCACCAGTTCCCCACGGGCGTGACCATGCCGGCGGGCCGCCGCACGGAGCTGCTCCACTGGGCCTCCCGCTGCCCGGGCCAGCGGTATATCATAGAGGACGATTACGATTCGGAGTTCCGCTTTGATACCCGCCCCCTGCCCAGCCTGCAGGGTATGGCCGGGGCCGACGGCCCGGTGGTCTACCTCTCTACCTGCTCCCGCAGTCTGGCCCCCGGCATCCGCATCGCTTACATGGTGCTGCCCCGGCAGCTGCTGCCCGCCTGGCGGGCAAAGTACCGGATCTATTCCGGCACCGTCAGCCGATTTGAGCAGCAGACCCTGGCCCGCTTCATCCGCGAGGGCTACTTTACCCGGCACCTTGCCCGGGAGCGCGTGGCCTACAAGGCCCGGCGGGATGCTCTGGCTGCCTCTCTGCGCGCTGCTTTTGCGCCGGACGAGCTGACCCTGACCGGCCTGCACACCGGCCTGCATCTGTTGGCAAGGCTGAAAAATGCCCCGCCGGATGCCGCCCTTCACGCCGCCGCAAAGGCGCAGGGCGTGGCCCTGAGTCTGCTGAGCGATTATGACCTGACCGGCGGGGGACAGGATTTTTCCGGTACGTTTGTGCTGGGCTATGGCTCCCTGAGCGAGGCATCATTCCCCGAGGCGGGCGAAACGCTGAGGAAGGTCTGCACCGCCGCCCGGGAAGCGTCTGTGACCGTGTAAGTGCCCGCTTTTGCATCCCACGCCCCGGGCAGGGCCTCGGCGTGGGGGAGGGCGCTGTTGTTGGCCAGAAACTCCAGGACCGTGCCCAGCAGGGTATAATCCTGTGCTGCAAAGTCGGTGAGCAGGGCCGCGCTGCTGGCCCGCAGGGCATCCGGCAGGGTGGCGGGCAGCAGGGCAAGGTCCTGTCGGAAAAAGGCTTCCCACACTGCCGCCCGGGCGGCGGCCCGGCGGGCAGGCGGCAGGGTGCCGCCCGCATCCCAGCCGGAGAGCAGAGCGTGGGCCTCCTTGGCTGAAATGCTCTGCACGGCGGCGGAAAGCCCGGTTTCGGCCAGATCATCGGCAGTCAGTGCCCCCGAAAACCCCACCCGCACCGGCCCGTAACGGGAAGCAGTCTTTTCCAGCACGGCGGGGGACAGCGCCAGATAAAGCATATCCTCCGGCAGGTCCAGCACCTCCAGAAGCGCCTGACGGCACCGGGCGGGCCCCGCCGCTCCGTAGCAGTGGGCAAGGCTGGCAGTCTCTCCGTTGAAGGGAACCGTCAGCTCCCCCGGCACGGCCAGCAGGTTCAGACTGTTCTGAGCGGCGTTCAGGTAGACCAGCAAAAAGCCCGGCTGCTCCCCGGCGGTGCAGAGAAGCAGGGTCATCCGGTGCTCGGCCCGGGGCAGCTGGATGGGCACCCCGCTCTGGGGCTGGGCGGTCTGGATGCGGGTGCGCACCATCTGCCGGGTGAGCAGGACTGTGCCGCCCACCAGCGGCAGCAGCACCAGAAGTGCCGCCCCCAAAGCCGCCCAGAAGGGCCTCCAACCGTTCTTGTGCATCCCGTGTTCCTCCGTTCTGTTTTGGAACAGGGTGGGCCGGGATGTGCTTTTTTATACAGAAACCGCTGCCCGGGCATGAAAACGCCCCCTGTGCCATACAGTAGAGCACAGGGGGCGTTTGTGTATGTGGGAGAGCTTGGCGCGGGTGAACGCGGTGGTCGGCGGTGTGGTATGGGGGCCGGTGGGGCTGGCGCTGCTGTTTGGCACCGGCTGTCTGCTGACAGTGCGCACCGGTTTTTTCCAGCTGCGGTATTTCGGGTACTGGATGCGGCACACCATCGGGGCCATCTTCCTGGACCGGAATGTGACCGCCCACACGGACGATGAAGCCATCAGCCAGTTCCAGAGCCTTTGCACGGCGCTGGCGGCGACCATCGGCACCGGCAACATCGTGGGTGTGGCGGCAGCCATTCTGGCAGGCGGGCCGGGGGCTGTGTTCTGGATGTGGGTCATGGCCCTGCTGGGGATGATGACCAGCTATGCCGAGAACGTGCTGGGCATCTGCTACCGCCGCCGGGATGCCGCCGGAAGTTGGTGCGGCGGGCCCATGTACTATCTGGCCGAGGGGCTGGGCGGCGGCTTTGGCCGGGCACTGGCGGTGCTGTTTGCCTGCTTTTGCGTGCTGGCCAGCTTCGGCATGGGGAATATGAGCCAGATCAACTCCATTGCGGGCAATCTGCAGGCGGTGTTCCGGGTGCCGCCGGTGGCAACGGGCATTGTACTGGCCCTGCTCACCGGGCGGGTCATACTGGGCGGGCTGAAGCGGGTGGCCGCAGTCACGGAGGCCATCGTCCCGCTCATGGCCCTGTTCTACCTGTTCGGGGCGCTGACCGTGGTCTGTGTCCATTGGGCGGCTGTCCCGGCGGCATTCGCGGCCATCTTCCGGGGGGCGTTTGGCTTGCAGGCCGCCGGGGGCGGGGTGCTGGGCTACGGCATGGCCCGGGCCATCAGCTGGGGATTCAAGCGGGGAGCCTTTTCCAACGAAGCAGGACTGGGCGCGTCGGTGCTGGTGCACTGCGCGGCCAACGTGGAGGAGCCTGTCCAGCAGGGAATGTGGGGCATATTCGAGGTGTTTGCAGATACCATGGTGGTCTGTACCCTCACGGCCCTTGTGGTACTCACCAGCGGCCTTGTGGATCTGGACACCGGTGCGGCCCTGACCGGTGTGGAAGGTTCCGCACTGGTGGGGCAGGCCTTTTCCACGGTGTTTGGGGCGTTCGGGCCGCAGTTCATCGCGGTGTCGGTCCTGCTGTTTGCCTATTCCACTACGCTGGGGTGGAGCCATTACGGCATCCGGGCAGTGGTGTATCTGCTGGGGGAGCGTGCCGCCGCAGGATATAAACTGGTGTTTGCGGCCATGGTGCTGGTGGGTGCTGTGATGAAGCTGGACCTGGCCTGGGCGCTCTCCGATACCTTCAACGGCCTGATGATGCTGCCCAATCTTGTGGGTGTGGTGGGGCTTTCGGGAGTGGTGGTCCGGGAGACACAAGCGTATCTGAAACGAAAATGACCCCTCTCCGTCCCTGCAGTCTGTCTGTCAGATGCGGGATGGAGAGGGTCATTCTTTATCGCTTCTTTTTATTCGGCTTCGGGGCAGGCCGCTTCAGGCTCTGCACCGCGTCACGCCCGGCGGCGATGCCGCTGCCAAAGGCCCAGTGCAGGTTGAAGCCGCCGCAGCTGCCGGCGCAGTCCAGCGTTTCACCCACAAAGTAAAGGCCGGGGCAGCCCTTGAACTGGAAGCTGGGGGTCACTTCGGTCAGGCTCAGGCCGCCGCCGGTGGTCTGGGCCTGCTTCCAGCCGCAGGGGGTCAGGCCCTCGAACAGCCAGTGCTTGGCCGCGTTGGCCAGCACCTGCCAGGCGGCATCCGGCAGGGTGTCCACCGGTTTTTCAGGCAGCTTTGCCGCTGCCCACAGGGCGCGGCCCAGCTTGGGATTGAGCAGACCTGTCCAGAAATCCGCAGGTGCCTTGCCCGGCAGCAGGGGCACCCGGGCCGCAAACAGGGCGGTCAGGGCAGTCTCGTCCAGCATGGGGAAGAGGTCCAGCTCAACGGCCGGGCGCTTTGGCCCCCGCCCCGGGGCCAGATGGCCGGACAGCTGCATGATGCAGATGCCCGAAAGCCCATAGTCCGTGAACTGCACCTCGCCGTTTTCCACGGCCACGGTGCAGTGGCGGTCGAGGTCCAGCAGGGTGGCAGCGGCCTTGGCCCGGATGCCGGCCAGAGATCGGTTGGGCTTTGCTGTCTGCAGGGCGGTCAGGCAGGGGTACAGCGGCTCCAGCTTTCCGCCGCACTGGGCGGCGAATCGGGTGCCGAAGCCGTCGGTGCCGAACTGCGGCCCGGCATTGCCGCCCATGGCGCAGATGACGGCATCGGCCCGCAGGGTCTGGTCCTGACCCTCGGCATTCTCACACAGGATGGTGTAGCCGCTGCGGTTCTGGCTCAGGGTCTGCACAGTGCAGCCGGTACGCATCTCCACGCCCAGCCGGGCAAGGTGGCCTTCCAGCAGGGCCAGCACGTCTGCGGCCTGGTTGGAGTAGGGGTACACCCGCCCGGCCTCATCGGTGCGGGTATACAGGCCCAGCGCCGCGAACCATTCCAGCGGTGCGGCGGCATCCACCGCGGCCAGCAGGGGCCGCAGGGCGGCGGGGTCAGCGGTGAAATACTGCTCCGGTGCAATGCCGGTGTTGTCCAAATTGCAGCGGCCGTTGCCGGTGGCCAACAGCTTTTTGCCGCACCTGGGGTTGCGGTCCAGCACCGTCACCCGCACTGCCCCTGCCGGGGCAGACTGGGCGGCGGCCAAAGCGGCGGCAAGGCCCGCTGCACCGCCGCCCAATATCACGATCTGCTGCATAAGAGCACCCCCTCAGAAATCCATACATTTTATTATAACATACACAGCAGCAAAAGGATAGAAGAATGCCCCAAATTTGCAGCGAATAATCTTTGACGAAAGCCTTGACAGAAAAAGCAGAATTTGGTAGTGTTGATTCGACGGAATTGCGTAGTTTCGCAGGCTGTGGAAATGCGGCCGGAAAAGGGCAGAGAGTTGGGACTCTGCTGAGGAGAAGCTGAATATGTGGAAGAAAAAAGAAAGATGGACGGCAGCTGCGCTGCTGCTGGCGATGGTCGTGGTGACAGGTCTGTGCTGGTACATCCTGTACATCCGGCAGCAGTTCTATGACGAAGGCACCCGCAACCTGCTGGAGACCTATGAGCAGGTGGATAAGGCGTTTACCATCTTCAGCCGGAGCAACTGGAACATGCTGAACGAGTGGGGCAAGAGCCTGCAGGCTGCCAATGAGGAGGGCATGGCGGAGGAACGCCTGCGCAGCTATGAGGCCGAGCGGGAGATCTGGCGGTACAGCAGCGTGTATCTGTTCAATGAAAACTGCGAATATTGGAGCATCCGGGGCAAGCATGAAAAAGTGGATCACCTCTGGACGGCCTTTGAGGAGATGTACCGCACCGGCAAGCCTACGGTGTCCAGCTACATCATGCGGAGCGGGGAGCGCCGGGTGGTATACGCTGCGCCCATTGCGCCGGTGGAGATCGACGGCACCACCTATACCAGCCTTGCCGTGAGCTATCGGAATAAGACCATAGAGGAATTGATCGGCGGCAGTGCTTACGGCGGCCAGAGCGACTGCTACATCATCCATCCCGATGGCGATGTGATGCTCTCGGAGGAGCCCAAGAGCGAGATCGAGGACTGGATGGACAACCTGTTCGACTACCTGCAGAAGTATGCGCAGGTGGATGCGGGCACACTGACCCGGGCCCGGCAGGACGTGGCAGAGGGCCGCAGCGGCAGCCTTTCCTGCTGGCTTGAGGGCAAGAGCTATTATCTGGTCTACCAGCCTGTGGGCTTTCAGGATCTGTCCATTGTGGGTATCGTCGGCCGTGACGTGGTGGACAGTGGAATGCGGAAGATCCAGAACGCCACCATCCTGCTGCTGGCTGGGCTGTTCTTCTGCGCAGGCATCGTGCTGGTGCACGGTGTCCGCACCGATGCCCGCCTGCGCGTGGAGGAAAAGGAGCGCGCCCTCCGGCAGGAAGAGGAGGCCCGCCAGCAGATGGAGGACCTGGCCAACACCGACGGCCTGACCGGACTGTATAATGAACGCTATTTTGACGCATTGTTGAAGGAAAACGAGCTGAACAGGACACCGTTTGTCCTGTTCTACCTCGACCTTGACCGTTTTAAGCCTGTGAACGACCGTTACGGCCACGATGTGGGCGACCAGCTGCTCAAGGAGGTGGCCAGCCGCCTGCGGGGCTGCGTGCGGGAGAGCGATGCGGTGTTCCGCATCGGCGGGGATGAGTTCGCCCTCATCGTCAACGGAGCCGTAACGGAGGGGTTCTGCAAGAGCCGGGTGGAAAAGATCAAGGCAGCCATCCGGGAGCCTTACCGCCTGAAGGATGCAGAGGTGCAGGTTGGCACCAGCTGCGGCTGTGCGGTCTACCCAAGTGACAGCGACGATGTGCGTGCCATCCGCATCCTGGCCGACCACCGGATGTATGAGGATAAGCAGCGCTCCGGCCGGAGCTGCGAGTGACGAGAACGATAAAAGATTTCTCCCAGTTTCTTGTGCTTTCTCCCAAAATGAGCGTATAATTGGGAGAAGGAAGAACGGGCTGGGAGAAGGAATGGGTGAATCATGCGTACATTTGATTATAAAAAGATTGCAGAATACTCCTGGGATAATGAGGTCTTGTCTTATGTTGCGAAGATCCATGAATGCAAGGGGCGGCAGGAACTATATCTGAAACAAAGACCCGCTGAATTGGAGCGGCTGGTGGAGATCGCAAAGATCCAAAGTACAGAGTCCTCCAATCGGATCGAAGGAATCATCACGACCAATGCACGCCTGAAACAGCTGGTTGAAGATAAAACGACTCCACGTAACCGGGACGAAATGGAGATATTGGGATATCGGAATGTTTTAAATCTCATCCACGAGAACTATGCCTATATTCCGGTAGAGCCGGGGTACATCCTGCAACTGCACCGTGATCTGCTGAAATATACGAATTTGACCTATCGAGGACATTTTAAGACTACACCCAATGAGATCGATATGACCCTTCCCAGCGGGGAACGCCATGTGCTGTTCCGCCCGCTGGAACCATACGAGACACCGGGTGCTGTGGAGGCACTTTGCTGCACTTATCAGGATGTGCTGCACAGAGAACTCGTTGATCCCCTGCTTTTGATCCCCTGTTTTATCTTGGATTTTCTCTGTATCCATCCTTTCAATGATGGTAACGGCAGAATGAGCCGGCTGCTGACCCTTTTGATGCTGTATCAGAATGGATATGTTGTGGGGCAGTACATCAGCATTGAAAAAGCAATTGCAGAGACTAAGGATGAGTACTATGCAGCATTGGCGCAGGCTGATCAGCACTGGCATGAGGAGGAAAATGACCCGACACCGTTCATCAAATATATGCTGGCAGTGATCTGCTCCTGCTATCAGGATTTTGAGCAGCGGGTCGATCTGGTCGGCGGGGGACAGAAGCGCGTGACGGCGTACGAACGAGTGCGCAGTTATGCGATGGAAAGGCTGGGAGCCTTTACAAAACAGGAGGCCGCAGAGGCCTGCCCGGGCTTTGGTACAAGCTCGATTGAAAGCGCGCTGAAAAAACTGACAGAGGAGGGCGTTCTGGAGAGGATCGGCGCGGGCAGAAAGACGCAGTATGTGCGCAGGTAAGGCTCCGGCCGGAGCTGAATGAATAATTCCCTTCCTGTTTCCACAGAATAACCATACTTCACAGAAATCTGGAAGCAAAACCGGAACATGGAAAGGAAGGGAACCTTATGAAAGCAACCGGCATCGTGCGCCGCATCGATGATTGAGTTATAATAGGACAAAAGTTCAGAAGCCTTGAAAACACCGGGTTTTCGCTGATTTTGTCCAAACTTTCAGACTGAAATATCTCCGGAGTAAACAGAAAGGCACGGACTTTTTACTTCAAAACATACCTTGTATATGATGCCAGAAAACTGGCGAAACTCAAAATGTAAGGAGGTCTCAGAATGAAGCAAGGTGTTTTGGTCTACGATCAGAAGTCCGAGCGCATGGATGTGCGGTTCGGTCTGGAGGATTATTACGGCGGGTTGCATTGCGGCACCTGCATGGATGTTTTTGTAAACAACCGATGGAAACCGACTCGAATCGAGTACGGCTGGGATGAAAGAGGATGGTATCTGGTTGGGGTTCCCACCCCTTCCCTTGTGGGATTGCGGGTTCGTCTGGAGTAACTGCCGGTGTACATCAACAGTCAAATAAAACTACTTAGAGCGTTTATTCGCCCCATAATTCGGGGTTGGGTAGACGCTCTTTTTTATGCCCAAATTTCAGGGCAAGTCAGAATGATTGGAGGGTTCTATTTTGAGCAAAACTGTTTATGCCGCAGATAAGCCGGACGATTGCCGCTTCTGCTACTTCTGGAAGAATCGAAAGCAGGGCTGTCGTCTGGGAAAAGAAAATTGCTACTACTTAATCTCTGTACCCCCGAAACCCAAGACGGAATGTGATGGCTGTCCGTATGGACGAGATCATCCTTGCATTGGCTGGTGTACCAAGAAGATTATGAGAGATGTGGGGGTTCGCTGATATGCGTGATTATGAATACAATCGCCGTGATAAGCCGAAGTGCTGCAAAGACTGTGAGAATTATCAGCCACGATGGAGATACCGTTCCTGTTCTTTTGTCCGCTGCCCATACAGACTGAAGGATACGACTTTCCGCAGAACCCCTCTGAAAAAAGAGCATTTTCCGCAGAAAGAGGTGGTGAGGATGCGTGACGTATGATTATTTCTATGGGCAGCAGGCGGAGATGTTCGCATTCTACCGTGTGCCAAAGGTATTGTTCACTGAGGATTGCTTTTGGAATGTATCAACCGATGCCAAGTTGCTTTATGGGATTCTGCTTGACCGCATGAACCTGTCAGCCAGGAACGGTTGGCTGGACGAGGAAGGCCGTGTTTATATCATCTTCACCATTGAAGAAATCAAAGGTGCGTTAGGCTGTGCCGAAAAGAAAGCGGTAAAGCTGCTGGATGAGCTGGAAAAGAAATGCGGTCTGATAGAACGCAAGCGACAGGGACTTGGGAAACCGAACCTGATCTATGTAAAGAACTTCATTTCCGGTTCTGTGGAAAGACAATTCTTGAATTGTCAAAAGGACAATTCTGGAGTTGTCAAAAACACAATTCAGGAACTGTCAAAAGCACAAGGTAATAATACTGATACTAATTATACTGATTTGAGTGATACTGATCCTTTCTTTTCTTCCGGTTTTAGTGGAAAGGAAGTCGACGGGACAGATGAGTTCGCACGATACTACCAGTATTTCTATGAACACCTTTCCATGGATTATCTCAAACAGGATTATCCGTATGACCATGAGATACTCGATCTGATACTGCATCTGATTGTTGAGGTCATGTGCAGCAACCGTAAGCAAATTCGGATTGCCAGCGATGATAAACCGATTGGAATTGTCAGAAGCAGTTTTATGAAACTGGATTCTGAGCATATTAGGTTTGTAATGAGTTCTTTCAAGGAAAATACAACCGATGTTCGCAATATCAAGCAGTATCTACTTGCTTCGATATACAATGCCCCCTACACCATAAGCGCCCACTATGACGCAAAGGTCAGGCACGATATGGCTTCGGGGAAACTTGGAGGGAGGTGGTAATCAATGCAGCATACACAGAATAGAAAGCGAGGTGAAGATATTTGTCGAAAAAAGCAACCGTCATTGCCGTAGTCAATCAGAAAGGCGGAACGGGCAAGACCACAACCACAGAAAATCTGGGTGTAGGACTTGCAATGGAGGGCAAAAAGGTTCTGCTGGTAGACACAGACCCGCAGGCTTCCTTAACTGTCAGTCTGGGAAATCCGTACCCGGATACCTTGTCTCCCACTCTTTCCGACATGATGGGAAAGATTATGACGGAAAAGCCGATTGCTCCCGGCGAAGGCATTCTTCATCACCCGGAAGGTGTGGACTTGATGCCTGCCAATATTGAGCTGTCAGGTTTGGAGGTTTCTCTGGTCAATGCAATGAGCCGGGAAACCATTCTCCGTCAGTACCTGGATACAGTCAAGCAAAACTATGACTACATTCTTCTGGATTGTATGCCCTCTTTGGGTATGCTGACAGTCAATGCGTTGGCAGCTGCCGACAATGTGGTGATACCTGTTCAGGCGGCATATCTTCCGGCAAAGGGCTTGGAACAGCTGTTGGGAACCATCAACAAGGTCAAGAGGCAAATCAACCCCAAACTGAAAATCGAAGGGATTCTTCTGACGATGGTGGACAGCCGAACCAACTACTCCAAGGACATCAGCAATCTGATTCGGGAGAGCTATGGAGGAAAGCTGAAGGTTTACAAGACCGACATTCCCCGTTCTGTCCGTGCAGAGGAAATCAGCGCTGAGGGAACCAGTATCTTTAAGCATGATCCCAAAGGCAAAGTTGCCGAAGCCTATAAAGTTCTGACGAAGGAGGTGTTAAACAATGCAGAAAAAAGGCGCAAACATCAGCTTGAAGGGGTACGATGATATTTTCTCCACCGATCAATCCAGAGCTGAAGCCCAGCAGGAGCGAGTGCAGGAAATTCCGCTTTCTGAGTTACACCCCTTTGAGGGACATCCGTTCCGAGTGGTAGACGATGAGGAAATGATGAAAACGGCGGAGAGTGTCCGAGATTTTGGTGTTCTCACTCCGGCGATTGTCCGTCCTGACCCCGACGGTGGTTATGAAATCGTTTCTGGTCACAGGCGGCATCGGGCATCGGAGCTTGCGGGCAAGGAAACTATGCCTGCGATTGTTCGTGACCTGGATGATGATGCCGCCATTATTTTGATGGTCGATGCGAATTTGCAGAGAGAAACCATTCTTCCGAGCGAACGAGCATTTGCTTACAAGATGAAGCTGGATGCGATTAAGCATCAGGGCGAACGGACAGATTTAACTTCTGCCCAAGTTGGGCAGAAGTCGTGGGCGGTGAATCAGGTTGCTGAGCAAAGTGGCGATAGCCGTGTGCAGGTTCAAAGGTATATCCGTCTGACCGAACTGATTCCTGAACTGTTGGATATGGTGGATACGGGTCAGATCAAATTCAATCCTGCGGTAGAGCTTTCCTATCTGGCAAGTGAAGAACAGCAGGATTTTCTTTCTGCAATGGATTATGCTCAAGCAGCCCCTTCCCTTTCGCAAGCACAGCGAATTAAAAAGCTCGCACAGGAGGGCGAGTGTACGCTGGATGCGATGTGCGAGATTATGAATGAGATCAAGAAGGGAGAGCTGGACAGAGTAACCTTCAAAACGGATTCGTTGCGAAAATACTTCCCGAAGTCCTATACCAACAAGCAGATGGAGGATAAAATCATTCAGCTTTTGGAACAGTGGCAGAAAAAAAGAGAAAAATCTATGGAAAGGTAAGGTGAACCATTGTTGTTCAACGAAAGAGAAATGAGCCTTGCGCTCGCAAAATTATTTGAGTTGTTTTCCCCGTCCGATTACGAGGCTTTTGACGAGGAAGAAATCGGCTATGCCGGTGGGCTGTGCCTGCCGGAAATCTGTATGGCATTGAAGGATGCGGTTCAGACCGTGTATCAGTATTCCGTAACCGGCGGATACGAAAAGAGCTTTGACTACCGTGGAGTGGAACTGTTCAATCAGCGTGGCTGTCTGATTATTTCTGATGTGGAGCAGATGGTCTTTGATGAAGCAGAAACGATCTATGCAACGGAACTTTGGCTTCTGGAAGATATGAGCTTTGCCATCGTTCACTGTGTTAAGATGAAAATCGGCTCTGAGGATACAGGATATGTGACTGAGTATCGGGCATTCAAAAAGCCCTTGGAAATTTCGGAGGATCTGTTCTTCTCCCCTGAATCACTGATTGAGGAACTGGAATCCATGTGCGTCCCCCTGTGGGAGCATGAAGCGACTATTTATGAACTGTAACAGATTCATGGATGGTCGCTTTTCTTATTTTCAAAGAAACGGAGGTATCGAAACTTGAAAGAATACGATGTGAAGATTACCGAAACCTTGGAGAAAACGGTTACGGTGCAAGCAGAATCTCACGATGCGGCAGAGGAACAGGTTAGAGCCGCTTATTACAATTCTGAGTACATTTTGGACTCTGAAAACTTTACCGGTGTAGCGTTCGGCACGACCGAGGAACGGGAGGTTCAGAAAGAACAGGCAGATACCATGAATGTGTTGCTGGTAAAGCCGTTCATGTATCCGCAGGCTGTGCAGATCGGCTGTGAGCTGGAAGATTTGCAGAAAGCCGTAGGTGGCGATATTGAGGCAACTTATCCGTTCAACGAGCCGGTTGCACTGGTCATGCACGACGAAGGTAAACTCGTAGGCAAAGACCTGAACCGTGCGCTGCGTGATGATGACGGCGATATTTATGACATTATCGCCGGTGATTTCCTGGTTGTTGGATTGGGCGAGGAGGATTTTTGTTCTCTGTCCCCGGAACTGATGAAGCAGTTTGAGGAACACTTTCATCAGCCTGAGACTTTTGTACGCATGGGGCGTAGCATTATGGCGCTTCCCCTGCCGGATGACATGGTGAAGAAAGAAGATGCACCTGTCAAAGCTGATTCGGTTCCCCACAAAAGTAACCCTGACCGAGATGTTCTGTAAGGAGGTTCTTATGCAAAGAAATTCGACGATTGGAGAGTTGATGGAGCGAAAGCGGATTCAGGATGGTGCCAAGGAGTACCAGGGACATACCTATATGGACTTGGCACGATTTGATGAAGCCACCAAGCACATGATTATTTTCGATGTGCTGACCGATGAATCGCCTGTCGGTTGGAAAGGCGAAAGAAATCGCCTGTATTTGAGCGATGTGGGTTATCAGAAGGCTCTGGATAACCAGAAAGCTGGCAATATCAAGATTATCAGCCATGCCGCAGTTGCCAAGGGCAATCTGTATTACGATCACAGAGATATGGCACGATAATCTGTTCACTCTACTGTTTGCAGGAGGTGATGAATCATGCAGGAAGAAGTTGAAAACAGGACAGTAAACCTGGCGATCAGCACAACCAAGCTGACGGGGCGCACTATCATTGCCGGTATCCGCAAGTATTTGCAGCACCGGGAAAAAGTGAAGATGAAAAAGGCACGAGATCCTGCCGTTCATGGAAAGCAATCCGTGAAACAGCTTTTGGGACAGAATCAGGGTGCTACGAATGTTGAGATCGACAAAGAGAGTATCCGTGATTTTGAAAAGCTCGCCAAGAAGTACGGCGTGGACTTTGCCGTAAGAAAAGATAAGTCCGTTGATCCTCCCCGGTTTCTTGTCTTTGTTCGTTCCAAAGATGCAGATGCTTTGGATGCAATCTGCAAGGAACATCAGGCAAGGGCATTAACCAAGAATGAAAAGCCGAGCGTTCTGGCGCAGCTGAAGAAGTTCAAGGAAATTGTCGCAGCGATTCCGAAGAAGGTTCGAGAGAAGAAACAGGAGCGTGATCTGTGATGGATAAGAGAAAAATGAAAAAGCTCCTGATTCTGAATTTACCGTATTTTCTGGTAGGGTTGTTCGCTACGAATTTAGGAGAAGCATGGAGATTGGCTGAGGGGGCAGATTCATCTGCGAAAATCCTCAGCTTTTTTCATGCCCTTCCGATAGCCCTGAACAATCCGTTTCCCAGCTTTCACCCGTTGGATTTGCTGATTGGTATTCTCTGCGGCGCAGGACTTCGGCTGGCTGTCTATCTAAAAGGCAAAAACGCAAAGAAGTACCGACACAATGTTGAGTACGGTTCTGCTCGTTGGGGAACGGCAAAAGATATTGAGCCGTTTATTGCACCAAAGTTCGAGGACAATGTGATTCTGACGAAAACGGAGCGGCTGATGATGAGCAACCGTCCGAAGAATCCTGCCAATGCCCGAAATAAGAATGTTCTGATTATCGGCGGTTCGGGTTCCGGTAAAACTCGCTTTTGGTTGAAGCCAAACCTTCTCCAGATGCACAGCTCCTATGTGGTCACTGACCCCAAGGGCAGCATCGTGATTGAGTGCGGCAACGCCCTTTTGAAGCATGGCTACAACATCAAGATTTTCAACACCATCAACTTTCGGAAGTCGATGCACTATAACCCTTTCGCCTATATCCATTCAGAAAAAGACATTCTGAAACTGGTGACAACGCTGATTGCCAATACAAAGGGGGATGGAAAAGCTGGTGACGAGTTCTGGACGAAGGCGGAAACGCTGCTCTACTGTGCCTTGATCGGATATATCCACTATGAAGCTCCGGTTGAGGAACAGAATTTCTCCACCCTGATTGAGTTTCTGAACGCAATGGAGGTGCGGGAAGATGATGAGGAGTTCCAGAACCCGGTGGATCTGATGTTTGAAGCCCTGGAAAAGAAAAAGCCGAATCACTTTGCAGTCCGTCAGTATAAAAAATACAAGCTGGCTGCCGGCAAGACCGCTAAGTCGATTTTGATTTCCTGCGGCGCTCGTCTGGCTCCTTTTGATATTCAGGAGGTCAGAGATGTGACTGCCTATGACGAGTTGCAGTTGGATACCCTCGGAGATAAGAAAACGGCGCTCTTTCTGATTATGTCAGATACGGATGCGACGTTTAATTTTTTGATCTCCATGATTTACACACAGCTGTTCAACTTGCTGTGTGAGAAAGCAGATGATGTGTACGGCGGCAGACTGCCAGTTCATGTGCGATGCCTGATTGATGAGATGGCAAACATCGGTCAGATTCCCAATCTGGAAAAACTGGTAGCGACAATCCGAAGCCGTGAAATATCGGCTTGCCTTGTTCTCCAGGCACAATCACAGCTGAAAGCTATTTATAAAGACAATGCCGATACCATCATCGGCAACATGGATTCCCGAATTTTCCTGGGTGGTTCTGAGCCAACCACGCTCAAAGAACTGAATCAGGCATTGGGAAAAGAAACTATCGACACCTACAACACCTCCAACACCAGAGGTAATAGCCCGTCTTACGGACAAAATTTTCAAAAGCTTGGCAAAGACCTTGCGAGCGTAGATGAGCTTGCGGTTCTGGATGGCAGCAAGTGTATTTTGCAGTTGCGTGGTGTCAGACCGTTTCTTTCTGACAAGTACGATCTGACGCAGCACCCCTATTATAAGTACACATCAGACTTTGATAAGAGAAATGAGTTCAACATTGAGCAGTTTCTGAGTCGAAGGTTGAAGCTCAAGGCAGGTGATGAGTTTGTGGTAGTCGATGCGGATTAAGGAGGTTTCTGTTTGGAAAATCTGAAAACGGTATCTGCCCTGGTTAAGAACATCTTGGAACACGACCACAAGGCAAGAAATACCGACAATCATTTGTACCTGATGGTACTGGAACACTATTCCGGTCTGCGTGGCATCGACATTCATGCCATGACGGTTCCTGTGTTTTTGAAGGAACTGGATAGACGCAGCTTTCCGGGGTTTGAAACTGTCCGCAGAAGCAGACAGAAAGTGCAGGCAACCTACCCTGACCTTGCTCCCAGTGAAGCCGTAGGCAAACGCAGAGCAAAAAATGAGGTTGTATATCGAGAATTTGCAGAAAGCGAGGTGTAAAAAATGACTTGGTGGATCACGGATACCTCTATTGGGCAGCGTTTGAAGTTCATTAGACGATTTCGCCGCCTTACCCAGAAAGAGCTTGGACTCCTGATGGGGTATTCCGAGAAAACAGCGGATGTCCGTATTGCTCAGTATGAGAAAAACGCTCGAAGCCCTAATGCAGAAACCACAGCGAAACTCGCAGAGGTTCTGAAGGTTTCACCTGCCGTTTTTTCACCGACGATCTGTGCTTCTCGTGAAGATTTGTTGCAGTCAATGTATTGGCTGTTTCTTATGAAAGGTGGTGGTGATATATATGATTGTGAAACTGAATATGCAAAAAGCAGAATGGAGCAGAAACTTGGCGTGATAACCGTCGAGGAGTTCCTTGAAAAGATTCTCGCAAACTAAGCCTTCCGTCCGGTTTTGATACCGGTAGTACGGAGGGCTTTTTCTATTCTCAAAACAATTTCAAATTTTAGGAGGAAAATATTATGGCATTTTTCAATAGCGCAGTAACCGTTCTTCAGACTCTCGTTATCGCTCTGGGCGCAGGTCTTGGCATCTGGGGTGCAATCAATCTGCTTGAGGGCTACGGCAACGATAACCCCGGCGCAAAGTCCCAGGGCATGAAGCAGCTCATGGCTGGCGGCGGTGTTGCCCTCATCGGCACCACCCTTGTACCTCTGCTCTCCGGACTGTTCGGTTAATCACAAAACAAGGAGGTAATCGCCTTTGGACAGCATACTCCAACAGATCACAGACTGGCTGAAAGAAATGCTCGTTTCAGCCATTATGGGAAATCTGTCGGGGATGTTTGAGTCCGTCAACAACCAGGTTGGCGAGATAGCTACCTCCGTTGGCATGACCCCGGCGAATTTTTCGCCGGGTGTCTTTGCCATGGTACGAAACATCTCCGAGTCAGTGATTATCCCAATAGCAGGCTTGATTCTGACCTTCATTGCCTGTTATGAGCTAATTCAGATGATTATTGACCACAACAATCTGGCGAATTTTGAAACCTGGATCTTCTTCAAATGGGTGTTCAAGACTTTTGTTGCGGTCATGTTAATCACAAACACATTCAATATCACGATGGCTGTGTTCGATGTGGCACAGCACGTTATAAACGCAAGCGCCGGTATCATATCCAGAAATACTGCCATAGATGCTTCGGCATTGGAAACAATGGAAGAAACGCTGATGGCAATGGATTTGGGTCCTTTGCTTGGCTTGTTCCTACAATCCTTTATCGTACAGGTCACGATGTCCGCTTTGGCAATCATCATCTTTGTGATCGTCTACGGTCGAATGATTGAAATTTACCTGATGGTCAGCCTTGCCCCGATTCCGCTTTCCACTTTTGGAAACAGAGAGCAGAGCAATATCGGACAGAATTATCTGCGCTCACTGTTTGCAATCGGATTCCAGGGATTCTTGATTATGATCTGCGTAGGCATTTATGCGGTGCTGATTCAGTCTATCGCTTTCAGTGATGACATCATCGGTTCTATCTGGGGTGTTATGGGCTACACCGTTCTTTTGTGCTTCACCCTGTTTAAGACCGGTTCGCTTGCGAAGGGTGTATTCAGCGCTCACTAAGGGAAGGAGGAAATTGGTTGGCAGCGTATATTCCCGTACCTCGTGACCTGACGAGGGTAAAAACAAAAGTGTTCTTTAATCTGACGAAAAGGCAGTTACTTTGCTTTGGTGCGGCGGCGCTCATCGGAGTGCCGATTTTCTTTCTGGTCAAAGCAACCGGAAATGTGAGCCTTGCAGCACTGTCCATGATGATCGTCATGTTGCCGTTGTTCTTTCTGGCAATGTATGAAAAGGATGGTCAGCCGTTGGAAGTGGTTGTAGAACACTTCATTCAGGCTAAATTCGTTCGTCCCAAGGTTCGCCCTTATCAGACGGACAACTATTATGACGCCTTGATGCGTCAGTACAAACTGGAAAAGGAGGTTGAACGAATTGTTTTTCAAAAAGAAGCCGCAGGCAAGAAACATCAAAATGCCTGCAAATCTGAATCGGAAACAGCAGCGAGAAATTAAAGCTGTTGTGGAACGGGCAAAGAAAGACAATGGTATTCCGCAGACTGCACAACAGTCCATTCCCTTTCAGAGAATGTTCCCGGATGGCATCTGCCGTGTCACTGACAGCTATTACACCAAGACGATTCAGTTTCAGGACATCAACTATCAGCTGGCACAGCAGGAAGATAAGACTGCCATCTTCGATGAGTGGTGCAGTTTCCTGAATTTCTTTGACAGCTCCATTCACTTTGAGCTTTCCTTTATGAACCTGAGTACCGATGCTGAGAGTTTTGAAAAGAGTATCCGCATCCCGTTCAAGAAGGACAGCTTCAATCCTGTCCGTGCCGAGTATAGTCAGATGCTGAAAAAGCAGTTGGCTCAGGGCAACAACGGCTTGACCAAAACAAAGTACCTGACATTCGGCATTGAAGCTGAATCCATGAGGCAGGCAAAGCCGAGACTCAATCATATCGAAAACGATCTGCTCAATAACTTTCGTCGTTTGGGTGTCATTGCAACCACCATGAACGGCAAAGAGCGGCTGCATCTGATGCACTCCATGTTCCACATGGGCGATAACGATAAGTTCTTCTTCGATTGGAAGTATCTTGTGGAGTCCGGGCTGTCTGTAAAGGACTTCATTGCTCCGACGGCATTTGCCTTTAAGACCAACCGCACCTTCCAGATGGGCAGCATCTTCGGTTCGATGTCCTATCTGGCAATTACGGCATCAGACCTGTCTGACCGTATGTTGGCGGACTTTTTGGATATGGAATCCACGCAGATCGTGACCATGCACATCCAGTCAGTTGACCAGACTGCGGCAATTAAGACCATCAAGAGAACCATCACCGAGCTTGACCGTTCCAAAATCGAAGAACAGAAAAAAGCGGTGCGTTCCGGCTATGACATGGACATTATCCCGTCTGACCTTGCTACCTATGGCAAAGATGCGAAGTCGCTTCTGAAAGAATTGCAGAGCCAGAACGAGCGAATGTTCATGGTAACGTTTCTGGTGCTAAACACCGGACGCACCGAGCAGGAACTGGAAAACAATGTGTTCCAGGCACAAAGCATCGCCCAGAAGCATAACTGCAATCTGCGTCGTTTGGATTTTCAGCAGGAATCCGGGCTGATGAGCAGCCTGCCATTGGCACAAAACCTGATTGAGATTCGTCGTGGCCTGACAACCAGTTCCACGGCGATTTTTGTACCGTTCACAACGCAGGAGCTGTTCCAGAATGGTGGGGAAACGCTCTATTACGGGCTGAATGCCCTGTCGAACAACCTTATCATGGTGGACAGAAAGAAGCTCAAGAACCCCAACGGACTGATTCTGGGTACTCCTGGTTCCGGTAAATCCTTTTCCGCAAAGCGTGAAATCACCAATGCGTTCCTGGTTACGGATGACGATATTATCATCTGCGACCCCGAAGCGGAATATGCGGCTCTGGTTCACAAGTTCAATGGTCAGGTGGTAAAAATCAGTTCCTCCAGCACCAACTATATCAACCCCATGGACATCAACCTGAACTACTCTGAGGATGACAACCCGGTAGCACTGAAAGCCGATTTTATCCTGTCCCTCTGTGAGTTGATTATGGGCAGTAAGGATGGCTTGCAGCCTATCGAAAAGACGGTTATCGACCGTTGTGTGCATCAGATCTATCAGAGATATTTCGACAATCCTGCCCCTGAGAATATGCCGATCCTTGAGGATTTGTATGATGCCCTTCTGAAGCAGGACGAAAAGGAAGCTCACCATGTAGCGACCGCCTTGGAAATCTATGTTAAGGGTTCTCTGAAACTGTTTAACAACAGAACCAATGTGGATATTCAGAATCGTCTGGTGTGCTTCGACATTAAGGAGCTGGGCAATCAGCTGAAGAAAATCGGTATGCTGATCGTTCAGGATCAGGTCTGGGGGCGTGTAACTGCCAACCGTTCTGCCGGTAAATCGACCAGATATTATATTGACGAGTTCCATCTGCTTCTGAAGGAAGAACAGACGGCAACCTATTCCGTAGAAATCTGGAAGCGATTCCGTAAATGGGGCGGCTTGCCGACCGGTATCACCCAGAATGTCAAAGACCTGCTTCGTTCCCCGGAGATTGCCAACATCCTCGAAAACTCTGATTTCATCTATATGCTGAATCAGGCAAGCGATGACCGAAGTATTCTGGCACAGCGGCTGAACATTTCGCCGCATCAGCTGTCCTATGTAACCAACTCCGGTGAGGGCGAAGGACTTCTGTTCTATGGCAATGTAATTCTGCCGTTCATTGACCGATTCCCGACCGATCTGGAACTGTATCGCATTATGACCACGAAGTTAAACGAGGTGGCACAGGAAAAGGAGGCGTAATGTATGGCGAAAAGACCTACACGACTCCGTTTTACCGAAGATGACCTTGCAGATTCTCGTGTGAAGAAAGCTGCCGACCGTGCAGATAAGGCGGTTGATAAGGCTGAGAAAGCGGCAGACAAATTGGCTTCCAAAAAGGCAAAGCCGAAGCTAAAGCTGGAAACAGATGCAGCCGGTTCCCGTAAAGCAAAGCTCCGTTTTGAAAAAGCGGAGTTTACGGAAATCGAGCGCCCATCTGTGGCAAAGCACATGGCAAGCCGTGGTGCCGCAGTCACGCTCACTTCCAAAGCACATCAGGCGGTGTCAGAATATGAGGATGATAATATCGGCGTTCAGGCTGTGCAGGAAACGACCAAGGCTGTTGAATCCACTGCCTATACCGTCGATCATGCCGTTTACAGCCACAAGCTGAAAGCCTACGACAAGGCAGAAAAGCTGGTAGAAAAATCAGATAAGGCAAATGTAAATGCCCTGTATGAGAAGTTCAAAAAGGACAACCCCGATGCCGCTTCTAATCCCATTTCCCGATGGAAACAAAAACAGGCAATCAAAAAGGAGTATGCAGCGGCGAAGGCAAGCAAAGGGACAGCGAAAGAAACTGCCGCTAAAGCAACAAGGAAAGCAGCCCAAAGCACCAAAACGATTACAGAGAAAGCGATGGAGTTTTGCACCACACACTCTAAAACGATCCTGTTTGTTTTGATTGCTGGACTGCTTTTTATGATCCTCTCAGGGATGTTCTCGTCTTGTTCGGCTATGTTCCAAGGCGGCACACAGATCGTTCTGGGAACTTCTTTTACCGCAAAAGAGGAAGATATTATCGGTGCGGACAATGATTACAAGGCTTTGGAAGCTGCGCTCCGCAATGAAATCAATAATATCGAGCGTACTCATAGCGGATATGACGAGTACCGGTATGACCTTGATGAAATCAACCACAATCCTTATGAGCTTGCGGCATATCTGACGGTAAAATTCGAGGACTACACCAGAGATGAGGTGCAGGCTACCCTGCAATGGCTGTTTGAGCAACAATATGAGCTGACCCTTACAGAAGTAGTAGAGATTCGTACACGAACAACATCTTCTACTGATCCTGAAACGGGAGAGACAACAACAGAGGAAGAAGATTACGAATATTATATTCTGAAAGTGAAGCTCAGAAATAAGGGCTTGAACAGTGTGATTTCAAATTCCGGCTTGTCGGAAGATGATATGGAGCGATATAGAATTTTGCTTCAGACAAGGGGCAACAGACCGGATATTTTCGGAAATGACATTTACGCCACCCCTGGCGGCGAGTACACCGATTATGATATTCCGGGCGAAGCTCTGACGGACACACGATTTGCCAATATGATTCGTGAAGCCGAGAAGTATCTGGGATACCCGTATGTGTGGGGCGGCAGCAGCCCGTCCACTTCCTTTGACTGCTCCGGGTTTGTTTCCTATGTAATCAATCACTGCGGAAACGGTTGGAGTGTTGGTCGTTTGACCGCAAACGGTTTGATGGGCGTATGCGACATTATCCCGAAAAGCTCTGCCAAGCCGGGAGATTTGATTTTCTTCCAAGGCACTTATGATACCTCCGGTGCATCGCACGTTGGTATTTATGTCGGCAATGGTATGATGATCCACTGCGGAAACCCAATTTCTTACGCTTCTATCGAATCAAATTACTGGCAACAACATTTTTACTGCTTCGGCAGAATCAGAAACTAAGGAGGAATGTCGATTGAGTGCCAAATTAGACAGAATTGGTGCAGACCTTGAAAAAGCCCGTAAGAAACGGGCAGAATGGGATGCCAAGGTGAAAGACCTGGAACGCAGATACCGTGAGGAGGAAAATTCCGAAATCCATGAGATGGTTCACGCTGCGAACCTGACCCCTGACCAGCTTTCTGAGCTGCTCCGTATGTTTGCTGCGGATATGGCTCCGAAGCCTGATACGATCAATACTATGAATGAGGAGGAAACGCAGAATGAGATTTAAGAAAATTGGAGCCGCATTGCTGGCGTGTGCAATGTGTTTTGGCGTGTTTTCTACAACGGCATTCGCCTATGTAGATGAAAGCGCAGCGACCGAAGAACCTGCGGTCGAAGAAAAAGTTCCCGAAAAAGAGCCGGAGGAACCGATGCTGCCGCTTACCCCGGACGGCAACCTGACTTTGGTTGATGATGCCGGTTCACCTACGAAAAGCGGAAAGCAGTTCATTACCGCCGTAACCAAAAACGGAAACTACTTCTATATCATCATTGACCGTGATGATAAGGGCGAGGAAACCGTGCATTTTCTGAATCAGGTGGATGAAGCCGACCTGCTCAAGCTGATGGACGAGGAGGAGATTGCAGAGTTCACCAAGCCGGTTGAGGAAACAAAGCCAGAAGTGGTTGAAACGGTTCCCGAAATTACAGAACCTACTCCAGAGAAAAAGCCGAAATCTACGAATATGCTCCCGGCGATTCTTACTCTGATTGTGCTTGTCTGTGGCGGCGGATTCTTCGTATTCAAGAAAGTCCAGGAAAAGAAGAAGGCACAGGAAGCGGCAAAGCCTGATCCGGATGCAGATTATGTGGACGATGACGAGGACTATGGGTACGATCCGGAGTTTGAGGACGATGATGTAGATAGCTCCGTTGATGAAGATGATAATGAACCTGTGTAAACAGGATAGGCTTGATGCCTGGGGCAGCCTTCGGGTTGCCTTTACATATAGAAGTAGTTTTTCAAAAACCGATGTGATATAATTTGTAGCATAGACAAAGTGACAAATCGGAATTTAGAATATTATGGTATTAAATAAGAGCAGGAAGAAGGCATATCATGTTAGAAGTGGTATTCAGTGATAGTGTTGCGGGCGCAATGCTCGTGGCAATCGGGCATCAACACAGCGTGGGCGGTGCCACTGCTGTCATTTTTGCCAACGAGGACGGAGAACAAAATGCAACGATTCCGCAGGCAGAAATTGAAAAGTTTCAGCGGGAAGCGGAGGAGCGGGAGCGACGGGGCTGGGAAAATGCTATCCCCTTTGAGGGCAAACGAGAGAACATCGTTAATCTTCCACTGGCTCTATCTGTCGGACATATTTCCCAAACCGGAATCGGGACAGAGCGAGAGGAAGCAATCTCCCTGTTGACAGGAACTTTTCCTGATATAGCATCTCAGGTTGTGGAGGAGATGCTGGACACCGCCCGCAAGAGTTATGCTGAGCTACTGAAACAGGTTCAAAACGGAGAGCCGATTCGCATCTGGGCAAGCCGTGAACCAGATGCGATGTGCGGATTGTATTGGCTCATGGAACAACTGCGTCCGGTTGGGCTGGAAAAGTTGGATGTTACTGTTGTGGAACTTCCAGAGTGGGAAAAAAGACCAGACGGTTGTATCGTCCAATATACCGGCTGGGGAGAGATTGAGCCTTATCGTTTTGGGGAAATGGCATTATTAGAGAAGAAATTGCCCGTAAATCTTCTTCGCAGTCTGGCAAGTCATTGGGTAGAACTCCAACAGGAAAATGCAACACTTCGTGCTGTGCTAAATGGTAAATTGGTCAGCGCCCCAGAATGTCTATATGATACATTTATCCTTCGAGAATTAGAGAAACAAGAAAATGAATTTAACGAGGCTCGGCTTGTCGGACAGGTACTGGGGAAATATCGGCTTGGAATCGGTGATGCTTGGATTGCTCTGCGCATTGAACAATTTATTAAAGATGGGTTATTGATCCCAATCACAGCACCAGAACCGGGTACTCCTATATACCATCGTATTTTGCAAAAAACAGGAAAGACCTGACAAATTCAAGCTTGTCGAACTGAATCAATTTTACATAGCAGTCATGCACTATGGTGTGTGGCTGCTAATTTTTTTGCGAAAGGAGCAGATGCAAATGAAATTAGTTTTGGCTGAAAAGCCCTCGGTTGCACAGAGCATTGCCAAAGTGTTAGGTGCTGCCAAGCGTGAGGATGGCT
>OBKN01000004.1_pt1 | contig 128227 bp, 106 predicted proteins | sample 1519931 | NCBI WGS metagenome assembly OBKN01 (sample SAMN04209254, study PRJEB22552) | human gut metagenome | biome: gut; material: feces | host: Homo sapiens | place: USA: Oklahoma
TGGGGTGGGGTGGGGGAAGGGGTGGGGAAAGGTGTTGAAAAATGGGGCGGTTCCCCATATTATTGATGACGTCGACAGGCGGGGTGGTTCCCCGCGTACGTGCCATCTGAGTAACCGAGGGGAGGGCGCACATGGGAATGACGGGTGCATACGAGCGCAATCTCGATGCAAAAGGTCGTCTATCCCTGCCTGCACCCCTTCGTGAGGAGCTTGGAGAGCACGTTCGCGTGTTTAAAGCCCTGGATGTCGATGCTCTGTACGTGTTCTCTGCCGAGGCCTTCGATAAGTGGGTCGAAGGACTCTTCGCGGGTCGTGAGGGCCACGAGGGTTTTAACCCGCGTGACATTAATGACCAGAAGCTCATGAGGGCGATCAACAAGCGCACCACGTCGATGGATGTGGACAGTGCCGGTCGTATCGGTCTTTCCGAGTCTCTCCGCAAGCAGGCGAACCTCGACCGCGAGGTCACGGTTGTGGGCAACTACGACCACCTTGAGGTTTGGGATCGCGCCGCGGCCGATGAGGACGATGACGACGAGGCCCTGCTGGACCTCTTCTTCTCGTAAGGGCAAGGCACGAGTAACGGATGGAGCGTGGGATCTTGACACAAGAATATCGGCATGAACCTGTCATGCTTGGCGAAGTGCTTGAGTCGCTGCGGCTAAAGAGCGGCTCCGTTGTCTGCGATTGCACCCTTGGCGGTGCCGGTCATTCGGTAAAGATGGCCGCGCAGGTGGGGGAGACGGGCCTTTTGCTCGGCGTCGATCAGGACGACATGGCCCTCGAGGCCGCTGGCGCCCGTCTGGACCGCGAGGTTCCCGGCGTTCCGCACCAGCTGCTGAAGGGCAACTTCGGCGACTTGGACGAGCTGCTTTGCTCGGCCGAGGTGCCCGGGGTCGATGGCTTCCTGTTCGATTTGGGCGTTTCGTCGCCGCAACTCGATATCCCTGGCAGGGGCTTTTCGTATAACGAGGACGCCCCATTGGACATGCGGATGGATCCGGGTAATAACACCTTAAACGCAGCTGAGGTCATCAACACCTATAACGAACACGACCTCGCCCGGATTCTACGCGTCTACGGCGAAGAGAAGTTCGCCTCGCAGATCGCGCGCGAGATCGTGCGCCGCCGCGAGCAAGAACCGATCGAAACCACCGGCCAATTTGTCGAGATCATCAAGGCGGGTATCCCGGCTGCCGCTCGTCGGCATGGCGGACACCCGGCCAAGAAAAGTTTCCAGGCCATTCGCATCGAGGTCAATCACGAGCTCGATGTGCTCGAACGAGGGCTTGATGCCGCCACCAGGTGGCTCAACCCGGGCGGACGTATCTGCGTCATCTCGTATCACTCGCTCGAGGACCGTATCGTAAAGAACCACTTTAAGGAGATGAGCCAGGGGTGCACGTGTCCGCCGGAGATTCCGGTGTGCGTGTGCGGCAACGTGCCGATACTCAAGGTCATCACCCGCAAACCCTTGGTTGCCCAGCCTGATGAGGTTGAGCGCAACCCTCGGGCGAGATCAGCCAAAATCCGCGTGGCGCAGCGTCTGTAGACGCGACCGCGCGATATTGGGCCTCCCGCTCGCACCATAAACGAAGCTTAAACACACTACCAACGTACTCGGGATGGGAGGCGGCATATCATGGGCTACAACACTTCAAGCGCAGCACTCGCCTATGATATGAACGCCATGCCCGCCTATCGTGAGACGCCGCAGGCCCCCGTTGCTCCCCGTGAGCAGCGCGCGCCGCGCTTTGATGTCTACACGGGCGCGGGCCGTCAGGCAAACCAGGTGGTAAGCCCGGTTTTCATGAGCGTTCTTAAAACGTTTTGCATCATTGCGGCTATCTTCATGACGATCGGCGTCGCCCGCGTGGCGCTCGCCGGCGTTACGGCCCAGGTGCTCAACAGCAACGCCGAGCTTACCAACACGCTCGAAAAGGCGACCGATGAGAGCTCCGACCTGGAGGTCATGCATTCGGTCTATGGCGCCGACACGCGCATTCGCGACCTTGCGGGCGCTTATGGCATGGTGGAGCCCAGCGAGAGCGTTACACTTGACTTTTCGCAGGATGCAGCCGCGGGCGCCAACGCGACCGCGACCGCTCAGTAGCAAGACGGTAGCTGAGTATGACAAATGACTATCGCCGCGGTTCCGATGGGGGCTGCGGTTCTGGACGTCCCTCGTCGCGGGGACGTTCTGGTTATCAAGGAACGGGTCGGCAATCTTACAACGCCGGGCAGTCCCGTGGCAACGACCCGGCGTCGCGACTTCGCGGCTCGGGCGGCCCTCAAGTGCATAACACCAGGTCGCGCAAGAGTTCGTCGACCGAATGGCTCACAGGCGCGCCTCTGCCTCGCCGCAAAGCCGTCATGGGCTTCATCGGGCTTGGCTTGGGCTTGGGCGTCTTTCGCCTTGCCGACTATCAAATTGCCGAAGCCGATAAACTGCGCGAGCGTGCCGATGCGCGCCGCCTGCTTGCGCAGACCCTCTATGCCAAACGCGGCACCATCTACGACCGCAACGGCAACGTGTTGGCGTCGTCGGTCGAATGTCGCAACATCGCCGTGAACCCGCAGCTTGTCGAGGATGTTGACAAGACGGTGTCAGCGCTGGTCAAGGCAACTGGAATCGATAAAAAGACCTGCCGCAAGCTCGTCGAGTCCGATGGAACCTGGGTGTATATCAAGCGCCAGGTGGACGAAGACGATGTTGCGGCGCTGGAGAAGAAGAACCTGCCCGGCGTGGTTTTTGAGCAGGCCATGAAGCGCGTATATCCATACGGCAATCTGGCATCGCAGGTGCTGGGTGTAGTGAATGTGGACAACGATGGCTTGACGGGTCTCGAAAAGCAATACAACAAGCTTCTGACCGGCACGAACGGTTCTCTCGTACGCGAGCGCGCGAGGGACGGCAGCTATATCGCGGGCGGTGCCTATAAAAAGGTGGCTGCGGTCGACGGCGTTGATATCGTGACGACGCTCGACGTCAATATCCAGCGTGCGGCCGAGGATGCCCTGGCAGAGGCAGTTGAGAAGACTAAGGCCAAGAACGGCTCGGCGCTGGTCACCGATCCTACGACAGGCGAGATCTTGGCAGCCTGCTCGTATCCGACTTACGACCAGACCAATCTGGAAAACGCCAAGACCGAGGATATGAACTTGCGCCTGGTCACCGACGCCTACGAGCCCGGCTCGGTCTTTAAGACGCTCGTGGCGGGCGCCGGCTTCGACTTGGGCGTCGTGCGATCGAGTACGTCGTTTGAGGTGCCGGCGAGCATCAAGGTGGGCGACGATACCGTCACCGATGCCGACAAGCGCGACTACGCCATGACCATGGATGTGCGCGAGATGATGCGCCGTTCGTCCAACGTGGGCTTTGTCCTGGTGGGGCGCAAGATCGGTGCCGATGACTTTGCCGCTTATGTGGACAAGTGGGGCATCGGTCACAGCTCTGGTGTCGATTTTCCGGGCGAGAGCCTGGGTATCGTCAAGGAGCGTGACCAGTATGACGGCGCCACGCTGGGCTCGATGAGCTTTGGACAGGCGCTGTCCGTCTCGCCGATTGAGATCGCACGCGCCGTGGGCGGCATCGCCAACGGCGGCGTGATGATGACACCGCACTTCTATAAGTCCAGCAAAGGCGACGAGAAGGACTGGGGCGAAGGCGAGCGTGCGATTTCGGAGGACGCCGCATCCCAGGTGACATCGTGCATGCAGACGGTCGTGTCCGAGGGAACGGGCGTTGGCGGCGCGGTTGACGGCTATGACGTGGCGGGTAAGACCGGTACGGCCGAACGTGCCGACGAGAACGGCGGCTACCTCAAGGAGAACTACATGTCGTCCTTTATGGGCTTTGCACCGGCACAATCGCCCAAGGTGCTGTGCTATATCACGCTCGACGGAACGCCGAGCGGCTCAGATGCCGCTGCGGTGCCGTTCCAGTCCATTATGGCCAACGCGCTCGACGTGCTGGGTATCCCGCACACGAAGTAGGGGGTTACAATCTTTGGGGCGTTGTTTGTTGTCCCATATGAGGGTGTTCACATGCCCTGCACCACGCATGTGCGGCGCTGGGATACAATACGCCGATAGCATTATTAGGTTTACAGGGGAGCTGCAATGATAGAGATCGCCGTCAACAACCTCGCGGCCGCAACAGGGGCCCGAACCGTGACGGGAGAAGCCGATCGGGTATGCCGCGGGTGCGTTATCGACTCGCGCCAGGTCGAGGAAGGGACGATTTTCGTCGCCTTTCCCGGTGAAAACGTCGACGGCAATGATTTTGCTTCCCGTGCCGTCCAGTCGGGTGCCGGCGCCGTCGTGATGACGCGTGAGCCCGAGGCCGAGCTGGTCTCGCTGGCGCAGGACAAAGGATGCGCCATCCTGCTGACCGATGATCCCGAGGAGTTTCTGCTGCGTTTGGCGCACGCGTACCGTCTGGAGCTTGGCTGCCTGGTCGTTGGCATTACCGGTTCCATCGGCAAGACGACGACCAAGGACGTGCTCGCCGCTGTGCTCGCCAAGCGCTATCGTGTCTGGGCCACCAGGGGCAATTTCAATAACCTGATCGGCATGCCGCTCACGGTGCTTTCCGCTCCGGCCGATACCGAGGTCCTGGTGCTCGAGATGGGCATGAACCATTTCCACGAGATTGAGCGCCTGTCCCAGTCCGCCAATCCCAACCTTGCCATCGTGAGCAAGATCGGCACCTCTCATATCGGCATTTTGGGTAGCCGCGAGAACATCGCCCGCGCTAAGGCCGAGATTGTCCAGGGTATGTGCGCCGCTGGCGACTTCTTGCCGCTGCTGGTTTTGGGCGGCGAGGACGACTTTACGCCGTTCATTCGCGATACGTTCGCCCAGCCTGCTGGTATCGACGTGATGCTGGCCGGCGTCTCGGACGATGATGAGGTCCGTGCCCGCGACGTTCGTGTTGATGACGAGGGCCGTCCGGTCTTTACGCTCGATTTTGGCCAGGGTGAGACGATCGATACCATGCTTGCCATCCCCGGCGTGCAGTCCGTTCCTAATGCCGTTAAGGCCGCCGCGGTTGCCTATCGCTTGGGCGTGACGCCCGAGCAGATCGATGCTGCCTTTAGGGGCCTCACGATCACCGGTCACCGCCAGGAGATCAAGCGCGCCAAGAGCGGTGCACGCATCGTCGATGACTCCTATAACGCCAGTGCCGAATCGATGGCTGCTGGCCTCGATCTGCTGTGCTCGCTTTCGTGCACGGGGTCTCGCATGGCTATCCTGGGCGAGATGGGCGAGATGGGCGATGAGGCTCCTCGCATGCATGAGCTCGTGGGCGCCTATGCCGCCGCCAAGAAGCTCGACATGCTGGCGTGCGTGGGCGGTGAGCTGGCCCAGCTTATGGCCGATGCCGCGCGCATGATGGGCATGGACGAGGACCGCATCCAAGTGTTCTCCGATTATCAGCAGGTGCTCGACCGCATGGGCGGCGCGCTTGAAAAACATGATGTTGTACTGGTCAAGGGTTCCCGCTTTGTTGAGCTCGACCGCTTTGTGGAAGGTGTGTGCTAGCCCATGTTCGGCAATCCCTCGTATCCAACGTATCAGGCTTTTTTGGGGCTTGGCATCGCCGCCGCCATTGCGCTGCTGCTCATGCCGTGGTGGATCAAGCTACTCAAGGTCGAGGGTATCGGCCAGCAGGTTCGTGCCGACGGCCCCAAGCGTCATTTGGTTAAGCAGGGAACGCCCACCATGGGTGGCGTTGTCATCCTCGTCGCGATCTCGCTGACCTGCCTGCTGATGGGCAAGCTCACTACCGAGCTCGTGCTCGTGCTGCTCGCCACGCTGGCGACCGGCGTGCTGGGCCTGATCGACGACCTGACCTCCGTTACGCATGGGCGCTCGCTCGGTCTGACGCCTCATGCCAAGATGATCGGCCTAACCATTATATGTGTCACCTTTACGGTACTTGCCGTCAACTGGTGCGGCGTCGCCCCCGAGATTCGTTTTCCCGGCGGCCTGACGATTGACCTCGGTGTTCTTTCGACCACCATCTGTGGCCTTTCGTTCCCGTGGCTCTACATTGTCTTTTGCTGGCTGATGATCGCCGGTCTTTCTAATGCCGTGAACCTGACCGATGGCCTTGACGGTCTTGCTGGCGGCACCTCCATGATTGCCATGCTCGCCATGGCCGCCATGGCGTTTTTGCACGGAGACGTGAACCTGTCCATCTTCTGCACCGCGTGTGCCGGTGCCTGCTTGGGCTTTCTGTGGTTCAACTGCTATCCGGCGAGCATCTTTATGGGCGATACCGGCTCGCTTGCCCTGGGCGCCGCGTTTGCCTGCACGTCCATCATGACCAACACCGAGGTCGTCTCCCTCATCATCGGCGGCCTGTTTATCGTTGAGACCCTGTCGGTCATGATTCAGGTTGTCTACTTCCACTTTACGCACAAGCGCGTCTTCCTTATGGCGCCCATCCATCATCATTTCGAAAAGAAGGGCTGGGCCGAGACCAAGGTCGTCATCCGTTTTTGGATTATCGCTGCGGCCTTTGGTGCCGTTGGCCTTGCTCTGTTCTTCCAGTTGGGATAGTGGTCTTTCATGCCTCTTGCTGATGTCTTTAGCCTGCTCGTTTTGGGTCAGGGCAAATCCGGTCTCGATGTCGCCCGCTGGGCGCTGGCACATCCCGAGCGCGTAAGCGCCGTTACCGTGTATGGCGGCGGCACCTCTGAGCCCAATGACGCCACGCGTGCGCTCGAGGCTGCTGGTGCGTCGTTTGTCTATGGGACCGAACAGGTCGAGGGCGCCTATGACGTATGCGTGACGTGCCCGGGCATCTCGGAGTTCTCGGGCTTCTTTAAGGCCGGGCGCAATCATGCCGCCCAGATTATGGGCGAGCCCGAGTTTGCCTATCGTCTGTCGCCCGATAACTGGATTGCCATCACGGGCACCAACGGCAAGACGACCACCACGTCGCTGGCTGATTATCTGCTTAAGGCTGCCGGCGAGGCCAGCGTTGCTGTCGGCAACATCGGCGAGCCGCCGGTCAACGAGATTGACGGCCGAGCCCACAACGAGTGGTTTGTGGCTGAGCTCTCGAGCTATCAGATTGCTACGACCACCGAGCTCCACCCCCGCGTGGCGGTTCTGCTCAACATCACTCCCGACCACTTGGGCTGGCATAAGAGCCATAAGAACTATGCGCTTGCCAAGGTCAAACTGTTTGACAATATGGTCGATGACGATCTGGTGGTTGTCGACGTCGAAGACGCCGGCATTCACGAGTTCGATGAGTACATCTACACGCCGGGTCGTCGCATCTGCAAGGTTGCCTTTGACGAGCCTGAGGGCGAGGATGCCGCCTTTGTGCGCGATGGCAAGATGATCGTGCGTCTGAAAGGCGTCGAGACCCCGCTCATCGCTACATCCGAGCTCAAGATCTCGGGCCATCACAATGTTATCAATGCCCTGTGCGCTGCCACGGCTGCCTTGGCGGTCGGTGCCGATGTTGATGGTGTCTGCCGCGGTCTTGCCTCGTTCCAGCCGCTCGAGCACCGCGTGGAGCCGTGTGGCGAGATTGACGGCGTGCGCTACGTCAACGATTCCAAGGCGACTAACACCGATGCGGTCGAGAAGGCGCTGACGGCATTTCCCGATGACGACGTGATCTTGCTGCTCGGCGGCCACGATAAGGGCACGCCGCTCACGGACTTCGCGCGCGTCGTTATGGACAACGTGCGCTCGGTCGTCTGCTTTGGCGATGCGCGCGAGCGCTTCACCGCCGCTATGGACGAGGCCGATGTCGATGGCGATGTGGATATCGCTCAGGCGGATGATCTGCGCGACGCCGTGGACGTTGCCCGTTCGCTTTCGAGTCGTGGTGACGTGATCTTACTTTCTCCTGCCTGCTCTTCGTTCGATGAGTTCTCGGGCTATGAGGAGCGCGGCCGCGTGTTTAAGGACTACGTGGCTCAGCTTGCCGCTACAGCGAAATCACAAATGGAATAGGGGTTGCGGTGAGAGAGGAGAGCCCCCGACAAGGTATGAGGAGGCCCGACTCGGACCGTGCTTCCTCACGTCGCATCACACCGCGTTCCAGCCGCGGCGGGCAGTCGTTTAGCGAACGCTATATTGCCGGCGTTCCCGCCCGTATCATGCGCCCCCGTTTGATATTCATGGCCTGCCTGTTTACCTTGGTATGCTTTGGCCTGCTGATGGTGTACTCGGCGTCTTCGGTCGAGGCGCTGCACGAGAATGGCTCGGCGACGTTTTTTCTGGGTCGACAGGCCGCGTTTGCCGTGGTCGGTGTTCTAGCGCTGATTGCCATCGTGCGCGTTTTGCCGGACAGCTGGTTTGGGGAGGATGTGCTCAGGATCTTCCTTATCGGCATGATAGGGCTACTGCTTCTGGTGTTCTTGGTGGGCAGCGGCAGCCGTGGCGCCACGCGCTGGCTCAACATCGCCGGTATTCAGTTCCAGCCTTCCGAGTTTTTAAAGCCATTTGCCATTGCGTATTCGGCCATCATGCTTGATCGCTTCTTTTCGCCCGGTGGCAACATCAACGAATTCCTTCGCAAGATGGGCATCTACCTGGGCATTTCGCTCTTTCTGATCTTTATCCAGCCCGATTTCGGTACTGTCCTGATCATCCTGTTGACCCTCATGTGCATGGCGTTGTTTGCGGGTCTCGACCCCAGATTTATCATCGGCGTGCTAATCTTCGGCATTCTCGTGATCGTGATTGCGCTTGTCGCAGAGCCGTACCGTATGGTGCGCATTCAGGTTGCCTTGAGCCCTTGGGCCGACGAGTATGGTGACGGCTATCAGGCCACGCTTGCCATCATGGCCTTTGCCTCGGGCGGTCTGTTCGGCCGTGGCATCGGCAACTCAACCATGAAGTACTCGTATCTTCCCGAGGCGCACAATGACTACATCCTGGCCATCATTGGCGAGGAAGTCGGTTTTGTCGGAACCGTGCTGTTCTTCTTGGTGTTTGCGATGCTGATCTGCTCGGCGTTTCGCATTGCCGAGCAGGCGACCGATCGTCGGGGCGCGCTTATGGCGTCTGGCTCCGCGGTCATTCTCGCGGTGCAGTTTTTGATTAACGCGCTGGGCATCCTCAACGTGTTTCCCATGACGGGCAAACCGTTGCCGTTTATTAGCTACGGCGGTTCGTCGATTATCGTGTCGCTTATGCTCGCCGGTCTGATCCTGCGCGTTTCGTATGAGAGCGCCCGTCGCGATGAGTACGACCGTCGCCGCGAGAGCTTTGCCGTTATGGACGAGAGCACCGCTGGCGTGGCCCATGTGCGCGGTGAACGACCTTCGCGTAGCGGCTTTACCGTTCTTGATGGTTCTCCATCCGAGCCGGCAGCTCGTCCACGCCCGCGAATGGCTCCGCAAGGTCGTCCTCAGCGCCCCAGCCCTCGCAACGCGGGCGGCGGATATAATCGAATCGATTTGAACTCGGACCCGTCGGCGCGTCTGCGCACCGACGACCAGGGACCGCGTGTACGAAGGGACTACCATGACCGATAAGATGACCGTTGCTATCGCAGCCGGCGGCACGGCGGGACATATCAACCCCGCACTCGCCTTGGCCGAGGAGCTGCGTGACCGTGGCCACCACGTTGTATTTGTGGGTCAGTCGCACAAGCTCGAGGGTCGTCTGGTTCCCGAGGCTGGGTTCGATTTTGTGCCGATTACGGTTACGGGCTTCGACCGTTCTCGCCCTTGGACGGCGTTGAGCTCGCTGTGGCGTGTCTATAAGGCGAAGCGCGCGCTCGGTAACCATTTTTCAAAAGCCTGCAAGCCCGATGTCGCCATAGGTTTTGGTGCCTATGTCGAGGTTCCGCTGCTGGGGTGGTGCAAGGGCGCAGGCGTTCCGTATCTGCTGCATGAGCAGAACTCTGTTCCGGGCCTGGCCAACAAGATGATGAACTCCCACGCCGCCCGCGTGTGCATCTCGGTGCCGGCAGCGCGTTCGGTCTTTGAGCGCGAAGGTGACCCTGACCACGTGCTCATGACCGGCAACCCCGTACGTCGCTCGGTAATCGAAGGCGATCGCGCTCGCGGCCGCAAGGCACTTGACGTTCCCGAGGACGCTACGCTGCTGCTCGTCTTTGGCGGTTCACTTGGCGCCCAGCACCTCAACGAGCGCGTGGTTTCGCTCAAAAACGAGCTGCTTTCGCGCAAGAACCTCTATGTGTTGCATTCGACGGGTGCCGACGGCTTTGAGGAGACCGAGCGCGCTTTGGCGCTGACGCCCGAGGAGGCGGAGCGTTACCGCGTCCAGCCTTACATCGACAACATGGGCGATATGCTGGCTGCTGCCGATTTGGTGCTCTCGCGTTCGGGCGCATCGAGCGTGGCCGAGATCGCTGCGCTCGCCGTGCCCTCGGTGCTCGTGCCGTATCCGCATGCGACGGCCGACCACCAAACCACCAATGCCCGTTATCTGGTCGACGCCGGGGCCGGTGTGCTCTGCGCCGATGCCGATATCGACGGTTCTGCCTTTGCCGATGAGCTGCTGCACTTGGTCGATGACGCGGCGGCGCGCGACGCCATGCGTCAGGCGGCACGTGGTCTGGCTCAGGATAGGGCCGCCGCTCTTCTGGCGGATGCGGTAGAGGGTTTGCGTTAGTTAGACGGGATATCGTCGGTCGCCCTCGCGCTGATGCGGTAGGTGCGGTACAGTTAACGGGTTACAGGCAGTGTTTACGCAAGGAGTACACGAGCACATGGCTGATTCCCAGACTGCAACCTCCGCGCCCGAGTTTAAGAGCGCCCACTTTATCGGTATCGGCGGCGCCGGCATGAGCGGCATCGCCCTCGTTCTGCACGAGCGCGGTTATGCCGTTACCGGCTCCGACCTTAAGACGTCACGTTATATCCGCCAGCTTACCCGCGCTGGTGTGAAGGTACATGTGGGCCATGAGGCCGCCACGATCGACGAGGTCAAGCCCGACGTGGTTGTTGTCTCCACCGCTATTCCGGAGTCCAACCCTGAACTCGTGCGTGCTCGCGAGCTTGGTATTCCCGTGTGGCCCCGTGCCAAGATGCTCTCTGCCTTGGGCCACGGCTACACTACCGTCGCTGTTGCCGGCACGCACGGCAAGACCACCACGTCTTCGATGTGCGCCACCATGCTCGACCGCATGGGTCTGGATCCGAGCTTCCTGATCGGTGGCATCGTCGAGGGCTATGACACGAACGGCAAGAACGGCTCGGGCGACTACTTTGTCGCCGAGGCCGACGAGTCCGACAGCTCCTTCCTGTTCCTGAACCCCAACGTGGTCATTGTGACCAATGTCGAGGCCGACCACCTCGATCACTACTCGGGTATCGAGGAGATCGAAGCGACTTTCGCCAAATTCATGAGCCTGGTGGGCGAGGACGGCACCGTCATCGTCTGCGGTGAGGACCCGCATCTGGTCGAGCTCGCCAAGTCGACGGGCCGTCACGTGCTTTCCTACGGCTTTGCCGAGAGCAACGACATCGTCTGCATGCACCCGGATGTCAAGGGCATCCAGAGCGATTTTATCGTTCGCTTTGAGGACGGCACCGAGCACGCTGTCGAGATTAAGAGCAACCCCGGTCGTCACAACATGCTCAACGCCACGGCCGTCTTGACCGTCGCCCATGTCCTGGGTCTCGATATCGACGCCGCCGCTAAGGCACTTTCGAGTTTTGAGGGTGTCCGCCGTCGCTTTACCCACGTGGGCGATATCGACGGCATCACGGTGGTTGACGATTACGGCCATCATCCCACCGAGATCAAGGCGACACTCGCTGCTGCCTCTTCGCTGGGCTACAAGCATGTCGACGTCGTGTTCCAGCCGCACCGCTATTCGCGCCTGCAGGCTCTGTGCGATGACTTTGCCGATGCCTTTGCCAACGCCGATAAGCTGCTGCTGATCGATGTGTTCTCCGCCGGCGAGATGCCGATTCCGGGCGTTACCTCCAAGATGCTCGCAGATACCGTTCGCGCCAAGCACCCCGGCAAGGAGGTCGTGTACTGCTCCAGCCGTCTTGAGCTCAACCAGGAGCTTGAGAAACTCGTGGGCGAGGGCGACCTGCTGCTCACCATGGGTGCCGGCGACGTTACGACCGTCGGCCCCGAGTTCATCGAGTATCTGACTGCCAAGAAAGACGCTTAACCTCTATGGGTCTGTTTAACGCCGTCATGGCGCTTTCGGGCATGATCGACACGGACGTGGTCGAGGACGAACGTCTTGCACGCCATACAAGCTATCGTATCGGCGGCAAGGCCGACCTCTTTGTGACGTGCCATAGCTACCATGCCCTGCGTCGCGCCGTGGCGGTGCTTGACCGCGAGCAGGTGCCGTGGGTGATTATCGGCAAGGGGTCCAACCTGTTGGTTGCCGATGCCGGTTATCGCGGCGCCGTTATTTCGCTGGGACGTGAGTTTCAGCGCACGGTTGTTGCCGAGGACGGCTGCACGCTGACCGTTGGTGCGGGCGTGATGTTCGCGCGTTTGGTCAACGACGCCCTGTCGCGTAGCCTCTCGGGCCTTGAGTTTGCCGTTGGCATCCCTGGCTCGGTTGGCGGTGCGATATCTATGAATGCCGGCACACGGACCGAGTGGATTGGCTCGCTGGTTGAGGATGTCGTAACGTTTGACCCGGCATCCGGTATCAAGCATTATGCGGGGTCCGAGATCACTTGGGGCTACCGCGAATGTAGCCTTCCCCGCAATGAGATTATCCTCGAGTGCGTGCTCAAGCTTAAACCGGCGCCCAAGGCCGACATTCGCGAGCGCATGGAGCGGTACCTGACGAGGCGCAAGCGTACGCAGCCCATGGGTCGCGCATCCTGCGGGTCGGTCTTTCGCAACCCGCCCGATGCGAGTGTGGGCAAGCTTATCGAGGATTGTGGATTAAAGGGTTTTTCGATTGGCGGCGCGGAAGTTTCGCCCGTTCACGCTAATTTTATCGTTAATAACGGAACTGCCTCGGCCGATGACGTTGCCGCGGTTATCAGACATGTGCACGGAAAGGTGAGGGAGGCGTATGGCATCGAGCTCAGACCGGAAGTTAAATTCCTCGGCTTCTAGAGCATCGAAACCCACCTTCCGCCGCGCCGGAGGGCGTTCCGGCGCGCCTGCCAAACCTCAACGCAATACCGTCGCGCACTCTAAGTCTGTCGGGCATGCTCGACAGACCAGTCGTCCGGTTGTCGGCTCGCAGCTCGGTAATCGTCCGGCCGCAAAAAAGTCCTCGCGTCCCTCGGTGACGTCAAAGCCTGTTATGGGCGCCAAACCCGCCCGTCCCATGGCAACTCCTAAGCCCTCGACGGGAACTAAAGCGCCGCGTCCAGGTCGCACGCTGGGCGCATCGAAACCGCGCTCGCTGACATCGGTGCCGGCTACCGCCAAGAAGCCTTCGGGTAAAAAAAGCGTCAACCCGTTGTCTTCACTTGGGGCGATGGTAAATAAAACATCAGACGCCGCTTCTGTCGTTGCAGGCAAAGGCAAAATCGTGGGCGGCGTTCTGGCCGCCTTGGCCGTGCTCGTCGTCGTTGCCATCGTGGTGATCAACTCTGGATTGTTTACCGCCACTGATATTCAGATTCAAGGCAGCGAGCATGTGACGAAGCACGATGCTATCCAGCTGATCGATTTGCCCGAGGGAACGTCGCTTTTTAACGTCGATCCCGACCAGATTACCGAGGACCTCAAGCAGAATCCGTGGGTCTCGGGCGTGGATGTCCAGCGTCAGTTCCCGCATACGCTCATCATTACGCCGATGGAGCGCAAGGTCATCGCAATTGCCTATATCAGTTCCGATGACCTTGCCTGGGCCATCGGGGATGATGACACCTGGATCGCCCCACTGTCGACGTCGGTCGAAGTGGACGACCAAGGCAACGTCATCACGACAGGGCAGGGCTCAAATACCTTGACCGGAATCGATGCCGCGCTGGCGCTCGCTAAGCACTATGGCGCGGTGTTGTTGACTGATGTCTCGGCGGATGTCGCTCCGGTTTCCGGCCAGGCAGTGAGCTCCAAGGCCGTTAAGGCTGGCTTGGATTATGTGCGTGGTTTTTCGAGCGAGTTCTTGGGACAAGTCAAGGATATTTCCACGCCTTCGGTCGAAGCCATCTCGGCAAACCTCAATAACGGCATTGAGGTGTCGCTGGGCGATTCGAACGATATCGTCAAGAAGGAGCGCGTAGTCACCAAGCTGCTTTCGCAGGTAGAGGGCGTAACGTATATCAATGTGCGCTCTCCGGGTAACTATACATTTAGGAACGCTCCGACCTCGTAGCGCTGGTTGATGCTTTGTTGAGGGGCCATACCACGCCGTTTATCTGGTTTGTTTGGTTTTCACGGTCAATTATTTGACTGATACGTTCATAATGTGCAACCATAATACGGTTTACCTTTGCATTTACTTTCAACCTGAAGGTTAATGTGCGCAGGGGTCGACCCATGCTATGGCTATAACCTTTGTTCGGAGGACCGACATGCACGAGACAGAGATCAACAACTACCTTGCCGTCATTAAGGTGGTCGGCGTCGGCGGCGGCGGTACCAACGCGGTCAATCGAATGATCGAAGAGGGCATCCGCGGCGTCGAGTTTGTTGCCATCAACACCGATGCTCAGGCACTCGCGATCTCTGATGCCGATATCAAGGTGCACATCGGCACCGACCTTACCCGCGGCCTGGGCGCCGGCGCCAACCCCGAGGTTGGCCGCAAGGCTGCCGATGAGTCCCGCGACGACATTGCCGAGGCGCTCGCTGGCGCCGACATGGTGTTCATCACCTGCGGCGAGGGCGGTGGCACCGGTACCGGCGCTGCTCCCATCGTTGCCGATATCGCGATGAACGAGGTCGGTGCGCTGACCGTCGCCGTCGTGACCAAGCCCTTCACCTTCGAGGGCCGCAAGCGCAAGAAGAGCGCCGAGGAGGGCATTAAGACCCTCTCCGATTGCGTCGACACCATGATCGTCATCCCTAACGATAAGCTGCTCGACATCGCCGAGAAGAAGACCACCATGCTCGAGGCCTTCGCGATTGCCGATGGCGTCCTTTCCCAGGGCACCCAGGGCATCACCGACCTCATCACCGTCCCCGGTATCATCAACCTGGACTTCGCCGATGTTAAGACCATCATGAAGCAGGCCGGTACCGCCATGATGGGTATCGGTACCTCTTCTGGGGACACCCGTGCCGTCGACGCTGCCCAGCAGGCCATCTCCAGCCCGCTGCTCGAGAGCTCCATCGATGGCGCCACGCGCGTGCTGCTCTCCATCGCCGGTTCCAAGGACCTGGGCATCCAGGAGATCAGCGACGCCGCCGACGTTGTCGCCAACGCCGTCGACCCCGAGGCCAACATCATCTTCGGTACCGTTGTCGACGAGTCCCTGGGCGATCAGGTGCGTATCACCGTCATCGCTACGGGCTTCTCCGACTCCAACGTCAACCGTCAGGACGAGCTCTTTGCTGCTCAGCAGTCTCAGAGCAAGGCCGCTGCCTCCGCTGAGCCGCAGCGCACCGCTCCTGCCACGAGCCCGGCTCAGGCCGCTCCGACCCGCAATGTCGGTGGCACCGAGCTTCCTAACTTCGGCAACGATCAGTTCGAGCTTCCCGACTTCCTGAAGCGCGGTAGCTTCTAAGTCGTTCTTTGCATTGTTGTGCACAGGGGCGTGTCCGTATGGACGCGCCCTTTTTATTTCGACTTTGTAAACTAGAACCTCCAATCTCTTTACGTTCCCTTTACGATTGCCTCCAGCGCAGCAGGTATCCTTTTAGAGAAGTATGACAGCCGTATAAACGCGGGCTGTAGCGGCGATGCCGCGGTACTTGTGTTATTAGGAGGCTTTAGTATGGCAGCACGTGCGGACAACGTTTCGCGTGTCGACCATGATGGAGTTACGTTGGTGGAGGGCGCGACATCCGATGTTCGCTTTGCCTTCACCGAACGCGCCGGTGGTGTTTCCGAAGATGCGTACTCCTCACTCAACTTGGGCTCGCATGTTGGCGATGACCCCTTTGCTGTTCAAGAAAATCGTCGTCGCGTGCTCGAGGCTATGGGTGCCGCCGAGTGCGAGCACAACTTGCTCGTTCCCAATCAGGTCCATGGTGACCATATCGTTGCGGTGACCTCGAACGGCGCCGATGACCTTGAGGACGTCCGCGAGCAGATTGCCGAGGGCTGCGATGCCATCGTCTGTACGGCGCATAACGTACCCGTGCTGCTCTGCTTTGCCGACTGCGTTCCCGTGGTGCTGGTGGCCCCCGGCGGATTTGCCGTGGTGCACTCCGGTTGGAAGGGCACGATTGCACGTATTTCCGCCAAGGCGTGCCAGGCGCTTTGCGATGCTGCCGGTTGCGATGCGAGCGACGTTTCCGCCTATATCGGCCCCCATATCTTGGGTGACGAATATGAGGTATCCCAGGAACTCATGGATCGCTTTGCCGCCGAGTTCTCTTGCATCGATGCGAATACCTCTCGCATGCTCGATCTTTCCGCTGCCATTCGCGAGGCGCTGGTAGATGTCGGTGTCGACGCGGATAATATCGTGGATACCCAGCTTTCGACCGTGCGTCAGAACGACCGCTTCTATTCCTACCGTAACGAGGACGGCACCTGTGGGCGCCATGCTGCGATCGGCGTGATGCTATGAGAAAGATCGTATCGGTCCTGAGCGCCGCTGTGCTTACGCTTACGCTGTGCGCCTGTTCTTCGGGATCTTCTAGCTTTTCCATTACCGTGGCCGGCTCCACGACCTGCCTTCCTATCGCCGAGATTGCGGCCGAGGGCTTTAAGGAGGAGACCGGCATCGACGTGCTCGTTTCCGGTTTGGGTTCTTCCGCTGGGATCGAGGCCGTCAGCGCCGGCACGGCCGATATCGCCAGCTCCTCCCGTGGACTCAATGCCGACGAACAGGATCTGGGCCTGACTCCCATTGTCATTGCCCACGACGGTATTGCGGTCATCGTGAACGACGACAACCCCGTCGATAACCTCTCGACCGAGCAGCTCCGCGATATCTACGCCGGCAAGATTACCAATTGGAAAGAGGTCGGTGGCGAGGACCTGAGGATTCAGGTCATCAACCGAGACGAGGCGTCCGGTACGCGCGAGGCCTTCCGTACCATCGTGATGGATGGCACGCCGTTCGATCGCCGCTCGGCCGTTCTTTCGGGTACGGGCCAGGTGCGCGACGTGGTATCTCGTTCGCGTGGGGCCATCGGCTACATTTCGCTGGGCTTCGTCGATAGCCTCAACGCCAAGACCTCGGTCAAGGCCGTCTCGGTCAATCATGTTGAGGCGTCCGAGAAGACGGTCGCGAGTGGCGGCTATCCCATCTCGCGCGACCTTTACTTCTTTGTGAAGGGTGTGCCTTCGCAGCAGGCGCAGGATTACATCGACTATGTGACGTCCGAAAAGATGGACAAGCAGATTCGCGAGGCGGGCTTTATTCCCGTCACCAACGACGAGAAGGGGAGTGAGTAGCATGGAAGCACAGGAAAACTCCCAGACTGAGCAGAATGTTCAGACGCCCAAGAAGCGCGAGCTGGCGCTCGTATCGCGCAGTACCTATATCAAGGAGAAGGCGCTGCAGTGGATCTTCTTTGCCTGCGCGTTCTTGGCGGTCGTTACCGTCATCCTGATTTTTGTCTTTACCACGTACTCGGCGCTGCCCGTCTTTACCGACATCGGTCTGGCTGACTTCTTTAGCTTTACGTGGGCGCCTTCCGAGGGCCACTACGGCATCTTGTCGCTGCTTGCTGGCTCGGGTCTGGTGACCGTCGGTGCGCTCGCCATGGGCGTGCCGCTGGGCGTGGGTACGGCCGTTTACCTGGTCGAGATTGCCAGCAAGCGCGTGCGCAAGCTCATCAGCCCCGCCGTTGACCTGCTGGCGGGCATACCCTCCATCATCTACGGCTTCTTTGGCATGATCATCATCCGCCCGTTTATCGCACAACTGACCGGCGGCCTTGGTTTTGGTGCGCTGACGGCGTGGTTTGTGCTCGCCATCATGATCGTCCCTACCATCACCACGCTCACCATCGATGCTCTCAATTCCATTCCCATGGGCATTCGCGAGGCATCGTATGCCATGGGCGCCACAAAGTGGCAGACCATCTATAAGGTCGTGCTACCTGCCGCGAAGCTGGGTATCGTTGATGCCATCGTGCTGGGTATGGGCCGTGCCATCGGCGAGACCATGGCCGTGCTCATGGTCGTAGGTAACGCCCCGGTTATTCCCGACAGCATTGCGAGCCCCATCTCGACGCTCACGAGCCAGATTGCGCTCGACATGAGCTATTCCTCGGGTCTGCACCGCTCGGCGCTGTTCGGCATGGGTGTGGTCCTGTTTATCATCTCCGCCACGCTGGTGGGTATCGTTCGTCTGATTTCCAAGAAGAAGAGGGGGTAGGCTATGTCCGATTCCGTTGACACGACGGTCGATACGACCTCGTCGCGCGAGCGCATCAAGCGTGCCCTTTCCCACGGCAAGAAGGGCCGCATCAACAAGGACCTGTCCAACAAGATCATGCTTGGCGTGTTTCGTGCCGCTGCCTACATCACCACGCTGGTGCTGGTCGCTATCATCGCCTACGTGGTCATCAACGGCCTGCCACACATCTCGCTCGACTTTATCTTCGGTTGGCCCCAGGGCGTCAACGCCGAGGGCGGAATTTGGCCCACGATCGTCTCGACCGTCTACGTGACGGCGCTCGCCATGCTTATCTGCACGCCGATCGCTGTGCTGGCAGCCGTCTATCTGGCCGAGTACGCCAAGCAGGGCAAGGTCGTCGAGCTCATTCGCTACGCTGCTGACGCTTTGGCCTCGGTGCCCTCCATCGTTATGGGCCTGTTTGGCTACGCCTTGTTTGTCGAGGCTATGGGCCTGGGCCTTTCGATGGTCTCGGCCGCTCTGGCGCTCGCGCTCTTGATGCTTCCCATCGTCATGCGCACCACCGAAGAAGCCATTCGCGCCGTTCCGCGCTATATCCGTTGGGGCGCGTACGGCCTGGGCGCTACCAAGTGGCAGGTCGTCTCCAAGATCGTGCTTCCTTCGGCCTTTGGCCGCATTGCCACGGGCATCGTCCTTGCCATCGGCCGTGCCATCGGCGAGACCGCCGTGGTGCTCTACACCATGGGCCAGGCCATCAATCTACCTATTTCGCCGCTCGATTCCGGTCGTCCCATGACCGTTCACCTGTACCTGCTTGCCAACGACGGCATCAACATGAACGCAGCCTACGGCACCGCGCTCTTGCTGATGGTGATCATTTTGGCCTTCAACCTGTTTGCGCGCTTCCTGTCGCGCAAGCGTCGCTAGTTAAGGAGTCCCATGTCCGTTTATCAGTCCGCTCCCGCGTTGGAGCAAGCGGCCATTACGGCCAAGGATTTCAACTTTTGGTACGGTGACTTTCATGCGCTGACGGGGCTTGACCTCAACATCGCCAAAAACGCCATCACCTCCTTCATTGGCCCTTCGGGCTGCGGCAAGTCGACGTTTTTGCGCTGCATCAACCGCATGAATGACCTGATTGAGGGCACGCGCGTCGAGGGCACCATGACGCTCGACGGCAACGATATCTATGCCGAGGGTGTCGATCCGGTCGATCTCCGTCGTCGCGTGGGCATGATCTTTCAGCAGCCCAACCCGTTTCCCAAATCCATCTACGAGAATGTCGCCTTTGGCCCTCGTCTGCAGGGCGTGACTAGCAAAAGCGACCTCGATGACATCGTGGAAGAATCGCTCAAGCGCGCCAACCTCTGGAAAGAGGTATCCAATCAGCTCAACAAGGATGGTTTGGCGCTCTCGGGCGGTCAGCAGCAGCGTCTGTGCATCGCGCGCGTGCTTGCGGTGCAACCCGATGTCCTCCTGATGGACGAGCCCTGCTCCGCCATCGACCCCACTTCCGTCTCTAAGGTCGAGGATCTGATGGCCGAGCTGGCGCCCGAGATGACGATTATCATCGTCACGCATTCAATGCAGCAGGCAGCTCGTATCAGTGACTACACCGCGTTCTTCTTGCAGGAAGTTGCCGGCGAGCCCGCTACGCTCATCGAGTATGGTCAAACCGACGCGATCTTCAGCAGCCCGGTGGACTCGCGGACGGAAGACTATATCACCGGTCGCTTTGGCTGATCGGTGCGACTAGTCCCAAGCCGATCGGATCTGGTCCGGTGCGTATTCACTGTGCGGGCGGCATGACCGCACCCAACTGATTGGAGTGAACCATGCGCAAACTGTTTTCCCGTCAGCTCATCGAGGCCCGTCACGAGATGCTGAGCATCTACGAGGCCGTCGATCTGGCCCTCCACGATGCCGTGAAGGCCTATGTGACCGACGACCGCAAGCTCGCCACCAAGACCAAGAAGCGTACGCTTTCGATTGACGCACGCTGCGCCAACCTGGAGGCCGTCTGCTACAACCTGATTGCCACGCAGTCACCGGTCGCCTCCGACTTCCGCTTGCTGCAGACGATCATCTACGTCGACTTTAACCTGCAGCGCATGACCGATAAGGTTCGCCAGATTTGCCGCGCCACGCGTCATATGATCAAGGCCGACATCTCGCTGCCCAAGGAGCTTGTCGGCACGGTCGAGGCCGAGGCTGAGGCCGTCTACCAGGTGCTGGGCTCTTCGCTTTCTGCGCTCGTCACCAACGACATGTCCATCATCTGCAACTTGGCCGTCGAGGACGAGCCAGTGCACGCCGCCTACGAGAAGTTCTTCCGCACCTTTAACCGCATGGACACGGGCGATTTTATGGACGACGACAGCAACTATGACGACCTGCGCCGCGCCATCATGGTATCGCGCTATCTCGATCGCATCGCCTCGATTTCCATCGATGCCGCCTGCCGTCTGACCTTCCTGTTGACCGGACAGCGTATGACTGCCGGTGATATCGCCTGCACTGATGAGGATGAGCTCGAGAGCATGCGCGTGCCTTCGGGCGAGGGTGTTATCATGAGGCCCGCCGTCGATGCACGCTACGTTGCCAAGGTGCCCGTTAACGAGGTCAGCGAGGGTCTTCGCTACCTGCTCGATCATCTTGAGGATGAGGACGATGGCGAGGACGACGAGGAGTAAGTAACCCCGTTCGTCGAAAGATTGTAAATACCTAAGTGAGCGCGGCCTTGCACATGCGGGGCCGCGCTCTTGCGTTAGCATGGGACTACTTGTTTGGCTGTCAGCGGAGGCGATTGGCAATGGATAACTATTTGGACTTGATGCGCGCTCGCCGCGAGCAGATTCTGGAACGTTTTTATGCGGCGCTCGATCGCGCGGGCCGTCCCCACGACGCCGCGCGCCTCATTGCCGTGTCCAAGACCGTTGGTGTCGATGAGACCGTTGCCGCCATCCAGGCGGGGTATCGCCATTTTGCCGAGAATCGCCCGCAGGAGCTGGTTCGCAAGCTCACAGGTTTGGCGGAGCATCCGGAGCTGCCCGAGGTGCGCTTCGATATGATCGGCAACCTGCAGACCAATAAGATCAATGCGGTGCTGGGCTCAGCCGAGCTGATTCACTCGGTGGGTTCGCTGCATCTGGCGCAGGCGATCTCGAGCCGTGCTGCCCGCAAGATTGAGGCAGGCGAACTCGCCGGCCCCCAGCGTGTGCTCATTGAGGTCAATGTGAGTGGTGAGGAGTCGAAGGGAGGCTTTTCGCCCGATGAGATTCGCGCCGCCGCGGGTGAGCTTGCGGAACTTGAGGGAATTTGCGTACAGGGGCTTATGACTATGCCGCCCCGGGGGAATAAGGATGTGGCACGCCGCACCTTTGCGGGGCTTCGTGAGCTGAGGGATGAGCTGGAGGCGGCGCATCCCGATTTGAACCTGCCTGAGCTTTCCTGCGGCATGAGCGAAGACTTTGAGCCTGCCCTTGAGGAGGGCTCTACGCTCGTTCGCCTGGGCAGGGTAGTATTTAGCCCGGAGTTTGCAGTAAAATAAGGCTCTGAAGTGCGCACTGATTATCGGGGCGCCTGCACTAAACCGCGAGAGGACACAACCATGGGCTTCCTTGACGAGATTAAAAATAAGATGCACCTGGGCGGCCAGCAGGGTTACGACCAGGGTTATGGCCAGGACGACGACTACGGCTACGATGATGGCTATGACGATGGCTATCAGGGCAACGGCTACAGCGGTGCTTCGGGCGAGGGCTTCTACACCCAAGACGAGCCGAGCAACGGCCTGCTTGGTCAGACGCGCCGTGGTGAAGCTGAGTCGGTTGCCGTGTATACACGCTCCGGGCAGCTGGTCGGCGATGACTCCCGCCATGCCACGACGTATAACCCGCCTTCGCGCTCGCAGGACAGTGTTGCGAGCGGTTATCGTCCTGGTGCCTATGACACGCCGTCGAGCTACGCCGAGAACACCCGCGCCCGTGCCGCCGCTGCGCCTGCGCCTGCACCGAGCGATGCCTCGGCCTATGCGAGCAATATCATCAACGCCACACCGCAGCTGCCGGCCTATGTCCTGCGCCCCGAGAGCTATGACGACGTGGAGACCGTGGTGCGCCGCGTTCGCACCAAGCAGCCTGTCGCACTGATTTTTGTGGGCGTACGCACCGAAGTTGCCAAGCGCGTCTTGGACTTCTCTTACGGCTTTGCCTGCGGTCTGGGTGCCACGGTCAAGGAGGTGGGCGACCGCGTGTTCATGGTGCTGCCCGCCGGTTGCGAGGTCAAAGATTCCGATCTCAAGAAGCTTCGTGCCGACGGCTACCTTAAGTAAAGACAAGACGAGGAGATTCCCATCAACATCTACACTATCGTCCAGCTGGTCAATACGCTGTTCAACTTCTATTCCACGCTCATTGTCGTCTACTGCTTTATGACGTGGATTCCCATGAAGCAGGGTGGTTTGCTTCAGGATATTGCCGCGGTGCTTGATAGCGTGTGCGGTCCGTGGCTCAACCTGTTCCGTCGTTTCATCCCGCCGATGGGCGGTATCGATTTTTCGCCGGTCGTTGCGATTATTGCGTTGCAGTTGGTGCAGAGGCTGGTTCTGCAGCTTCTTATAGGTATACTCGTGTAGAACTGTCTTAGTAACTTACGTCGGGCGTGTAGCGCCGAGGCGATGAAAAAGGAGACTTGTTATGGCTATTACCCCTGCAGACATCCAGGCTCAGACTTTCTCTGAGGCCAAGCGTGGCTACGATCCTGCTGAGGTCGACGTCTTCTTGGAGACGCTGTCCTCTGAGGTTGACGCTATGCTCGCTAAGATCGTCGACCTTAAGGGTCGTCTGACTGCTACCGAGCAGCAGCTTGCCGATGCGCAGGCTCAGCTTGCCCAGGCTCAGGATGCCCCCGCCCAGGCCGTTCCTGCCGCCCCCGTGGCTGCTCCCGCCCCTGACTTCTCCGCTCAGGAGCGCCAGATTTCCGCTGCCCTGATCGCTGCCCAGCAGACCGCTGAGACCATCGTCAACGATGCCAATGAGAACGCTGAGCGTATTCGCAACGAGGCTGACGCCAAGGCCCGCGAGGTTATCCGCCAGGCTCTGACCGAAAAGCAGGCTGAGCTCGAGGAGATCGATCGTCTCAAGGCTTCTCGTGAGGAGTTCAAGGCCGAGTATCTCAAGCTCATCCAGCACTTCATGGACGATGCCCAGAACTCCTTCCCGGCCGACCTCATGGCCTCCACGCCGGTCGGTTCTGCCGCTTCTCCTGCGGTGACTGTTCCCGCCGAGCCGCTGCCCGTCGCTGACCCGGTTGTCCCCGTGGCCGATCCCTTCGCCCCGATCGACAACTTCGCTGCCGACGACCTGGACTAACATTCGGCCTACAATTTAGTGCCTAGAAAGGACCCGCAGCTTGCGGGTCCTTTTTTATGACTGTACCGGGGCGCGCAACATAAAAAACCGAGCCCTGCACATAGTGGCGCAGAACTCGGCGAACCGGTGAGCGGTCAAGGATAGGTTTTAGGGCATGTCCCAAAATCTACTTGAGGAGGAAGTCGGAGAGGGGAATGGTACGGGCCTCGCGATGCTCGGAATCGGCGATGTGGTCGGCAGGATATCCGCAGACGAGCATGTGATAGGGATAGACGCCCTCGGGCAGGTTGAACTGCTCCTGTGCCACCTCGGGCTTAAAATGGCATACCCAACACGTTCCCAGGCCCTGCTCGGTGGCCTCCATCATCATCTGATCGCACACTATGGACGTATCGATTTCACTGGAATTCATCTGGTCATACGGGCGCACCCAAGCGTCTTCGGTAACGCTACAAATAAGGAAGATGAGCGGAGCGCCAAAGATAGATCCATCACGAGCAAACCGAGGCTGACAAGCAGCAGCCTTCTCCAGAAGCTCAGGCGTATCCAACACCATCACACGGGTTGGATGATTATTACAAGCAGAAGGAGCAATCCGCCCAGCCTCAACAATGGCATCCACCACAGCCTGCTCCACAGCCCGATCTTCAAACTCACGACAAGAATACCGACCCCGAGCCAGATCCAAATACCCCATAACCAAACCCTCCAAAGTCAGCAAATCAATCCAAAGTAAACCAAAGGGTACCCAAAGCCCCATCCACCCAAACGTTTAAGGCGGTCCCAAAGTTTCCAATCGGGCCCCAAGGTCCTGTCAACAAAGGCCCCATCGCTTTCAAAGTATCAGCCAAAGTTCCCAATGGTGGTACGTAAGGCGAAGGGCCGGCCACGGTTTACTTTCGAACGACTCTGCAAAGCAGCCGGAGTGAGAAAGCAAACCGTGGCCGGCCCTTCGCCGCCGGGACACGTACCCCCAATTAACTGTTCTTCATGACAATCGAATCCACAACATCGGCCACATTCTCGCAGCAGTCAGCGCAGTACTCCAGGAAGGCGTACACGTCACGCCAGGCGATGACCTCGAGCGGATCCTTGCCGTTAACGTGCAGGTTGCGCATGGCGTTGATATAGAGCTCGTCGGCCTCGGACTCGATGGTGTTGATCTGGATGACCAGCTCGCGCAGCGTTTTGGACTTGCGGTAGTTGGGAAGCTCGACCATAAGGTCCTTCATGGCGCGGCAGGCATCGGTTACCTTGTGAGCGATGACGATGGCATCGGGGTGGATGCTCTGGATGTTGGTGAAGTAGACGCGCTGCACGACGCCTTCGATGCGGTCGAGCACGGTGTCGAGCGAGCAGCTCATCAGGTCCAGATCCTCGCGCTCAAGCGGGGTAATAAAGGCGGTGAGCAAGGCGTCTTCGAGTTCGTGGTGCTTCTTGTCTGCCGCATGCTCAATCGCATGCATCTTATCGAGCATGTCGTGGATCTGCGCGGGGTCAAAGTTCTCAAAAATCTTGGTGAGCAGCTCTGCGGCCTGGACGGCGAGGTCGGCGCAAGCGACGTAGTTGTCAAAGTAGAACGAATCGGGTTTCTTTGCCATGGGTGGGTCCTTTCGAGGCGAAGACGGGTGGGCGAAGTGTTGCGGTCCGGATGGACGCTCGGTTTGATTAGAGGAACATCATGAACAGCTTGGCCATGACAAAGCTGATGAGTCCGCAGGCAGGGAAGGTGAAGAACCAGGTGAACATCATGTCCTTGACGACACCGAAGTTGATGGCCGAAAGGCGCTTGACGGCACCGACACCCATAATGGCGCAGGTTTTGATGTGCGTGGAGGACACGGGGATGCCGGTAAGGGTGGCAAGCAGCAGGTTCGCGGCGCCCGCGAGGTCGGCGGAGAAGCCCTGATACTTCTCGAGTTTAACCATGCTCTGGCCGACGGACTTGATGATGCGCTCGCCGCCCACGCTGGTGCCGATACCCATGGTGGCCGAGCACAGCAGCATAATCCAGATGGGGATGCCTGCATCGCCGACGCTCGTCTGGCCGCTGGCAAAGGCCACGCCTAAAAAGAGCACGCCGATGAACTTCTGTCCATCCTGCGCGCCGTGCATAAAGCTCATGGCCGCAGCGCTCGCGATCTGAGCGTATTTAAAGAAGACATTAGCACGTCGCCTGTTGGCGGCGGCGAAAAGAATCGAGACGAGCTTGCACAGGACCCAGCCCATGGCAAAGCCCAGGCCGATGGAGAGCGCCAGGCCGTAGATGACCTTCATCCACTCGTGGACGTTGACGCTGCTCGCACCGCCGAGGGCGATGGCGGCACCGGTCAGGCCGGCGATAAGGCTGTGGCTTTGCGAGGTGGGGATGCCAAAACGCGACGCTGTGGCGCCGTAGACGACGATGGAGAACAGCGCCGCGCATAGGCAGGCGAGCGCCATGGTGCTGTTTCCGCCAAAGTCGACGATATGTGAGATGGTGTTGGCGACGCTCGCGTTAAAGTGCGTCATGATGAGCACGCCGAGGAAGTTGAATGCGGCGCTCATGAGAATGGCGGCGCGGGCGGGCATGCAACGCGTAGTGACGCAGGTCGCGATGGCGTTGGGCGCGTCGGTCCATCCATTGACGAAGATGGCGCCCAACGCGAGGATCACGGTGACGGCAAGGACTGGGTTCGACACAATTTGGCCGAGGAAGGTTGAGAACGTTACGTCCATATATGGGCTTTCTCGAAGTTTGCAGACACGTTACAAAAACATGATAAATCGTATCACCTCCTGTGGGTCTCTTTACCGAGTTCTGATGGGAGAAGTGAACTTTTTGGCACTAAAATTAAATATTAGCCCTGTTGACCGCGGGTGTTCTTTTTGCTAACACGCCATGCGGACACGTGCGATTACTACGACACTCCAAAACCACAGTCTGTTCGCTTTACAACATGCAAACATGCGTTCGATAATAGGAGGCATGGAATATCGACAGACAGATGGCAAAACTCGACGCGTGCACAAGCAGTATGTGGACGTTGTAGCTCGCATCCTCGCGGGCGGACAAGTCGTGCCGGTTACCGTCTGCTGGGTCGACGGTCGCTGCTTTACGATTGACGAGATTGTCTCGACCACTGGGTTTGGCCTGACGGTCCACGGCATTCGTACGGCAACCTATAAGGTGCGTTTTGGCGGGCACGCGACCGAGTTGTATCTGGAGGACCAGACGCGCGAACGACCAGATGGCTCGCAGGCCCATCTGATACGTTGGTGGGTCTGGGCCTTTGATCGTACGCTCGAGGGCGAGCGCCGTGGGTAAGGACATATGGCATTCGGGTACAATGACAGGAATCTTGTCACCTACGGCGCTGTCGCGGCGCTTTTGAAAGGACGAAACTATGAACGATATCCAGGGCTATCAGAACGGCCCCATCGAGAGCAGCGCAAGCCGCGCCAAGGAGATGTCGCCGCGCGCGTACAACCTTGTCATGTCTGCCCTGATCTTCTTGGGCTTTTGCGCCATGGGCGCCGGCGCCTACTTTACGAGCACCATGTCGTTTGCGCGCATGATGATGAGCGGCGCCGCCTTGCCGCTGGTCTTTGGCTCGTTTATTTTGACCATCGTCGGCATGGTCATGATGTCGGCCGCCGCCAGCAAGCAGTCCGTGGGCCTGTCCCTTGTGGGCTACGTAATCTTTGCGAGTACCTTTGGCCTGACCGCGTCGTTTGGCCTTGCCAACTACGACCTGCCCACCATCAACACTGCCTTTATCGCCACGGCCGCCATCACCTTTGTCTTTGGCGCCTTGGGCGTGACGTTCCCCAAGTTTTTCCAGCGCGTGTATGGCATCGGTTTTGGCATTCTGCTCGCCACTATTCTGGTTGAGATCGTGCTGATGTTCATGGGCGTCTCGCAGACCATCACCGATCTGATCGTGATCGTGGTGTTCGCCGGCTTTATTGGCTACGACACCTATGTTGCCACGACGGTGCCGCCTACGCTGCCCAACGCCGTGCTTATGGCATCCAACCTGTTCGTGGACATCATCAACGTGTTCCTGCGCATTCTGAACATCCTTGGCCGTCGCGACTAGTGGCGAATTGCGGCGGTGCTTGCCGTGCGTGTAAATCGATGCGAAAGGCGGTCCTTCGGGGCCGTCTTTTTTGTACGCGGCGGGGTATCATGGATGGGAAAAGCCGATAGCGGCAGCGACCGAGAAAGGTGACCACTTATGGCAGACGTCGACAACAGGAACCGTAACCGCAGGTCCAACCGAGCGGGTCAGCCCAATCCCAAGCGCGAGGCCCGTGCCAAGGCCGCCGAGCGTCACGCGGCAACTGTGTCCGAAGCGTGCGCCAAGGATATCGAGCGTTCGCTTGCCGGTGTTCGCGAGTTTGACGGTATGCCTGCCGGCTTTGTCGCGGCGATGAAGGCCAAGGTTCAGAGTGCTGTGGCCACCGAAGAACAGGTTGCCGAGGACGTCGAGGGCGCGGAGGCTGCCGAGACCGAGGCGGCACCCGAGAGCGAGGCAGCGCCCGAGACCGAGGCAGCTCCTGAGCCCGTCGAGGAGCCTGCCGAGGAAATCGCCGGAGCTGAGTCCGCGCCTGCTGAGGAGCCTGCTGCGTCCCTGCCTGAGGTCACCGTGCTCGATGCCTCCGTCACGCAGGCCATCTTGGACAACGGTCGTGGCTATGCGCAGTTCTGCGACATGGCCGTGCTCGCCTTTGCCTCGTTCACCAACCCGGGCGGTGGCTATATTCAGGGTTATCTGGGCCAGGAGGCCACACTGTGCGCCGATTCGTATCTGTACAACGTTCTCGATAAGCAGCGCAAATGGTACGGCGAGAACCGTCGCCGCAACATCAACTGCGAGCTCTATCGTAACCGCGCCCTAGTGGTGCCTGCGGTGCGCTTCGACCGCAACCACGTGCATGCATACGCCGACGTGATCGTGGCCGCCGCGCCCAACGTTAAGCGCGCCCGCCAGGAGTATCGCGTGAGCGACGATGCTCTGCTGGATGCCCTGCGCGACCGCATTCGCTTTGTGCTTGCCATCTGCGACGAGCTGGGTCGCGAGAAGCTCGTGCTGGGTGCTTGGGGCTGCGACAACAACGGCTTTGACGCAGAGGCCGTGGCCGAGCTCTTCCGCAAGGAGCTCGCGTCGGGCGACTTTAAGGTCAAGCAAGTCTTCTTTGCCGTGCCTTCTACGCGCTGGGATGAGGATTTTGCCAAGTTCGAGCACGTGCTGGCAAACTTCCCCGAGCGCAACGAGGAGTCCTATGCTCAGGTTGCCGCTCGCGCTGCGGCAGCTCGCGCCGCCGAGCAGGCCCAGGCTGCTACCGAGGATGATGAGGACGAGGACGATTGGCGCAAGTACCTGTAACCGGTACGTGTTGACAGATAGGTCGAGCCGGCGGGAGAGGCTGCTCCCGTCGGCTTTTTACTAAAAGGAAGGGCTTACGATGAAAAACGTTCTATGCTTTGGCGACAGCAACACCTATGGTTACGATCCGGCGGGCATGCGCGACGGCACCGCGGTGCGCTATGCGCGGGATGTGCGCTGGTGTGGCGTGGCCCAACGTGACTTAGGCGAGGGCTGGCATGTAATTGAAGAAGGCCTCAACGGCCGCACGACGGTACGCGACGACATGTGCCATCTGGACACCAATCTTAACGGCATTCGCGCGCTTCCGATGATGCTCGAGGCCCATAAGCCGCTGGACGCCATTGTGATCATGCTGGGCACCAACGACTGCAAGACGGTCTTTAACGTGACGGCTGCCGATATCGCTCGTGGCGCCATGGCGCTGATTCGCGCCGTCCGCGCGTTTCCGTGGACCGACGCTGCGCCTTGTCCGCGCATTCTGCTGATGGCGCCTATCAAGATTAAGCCGCAGATCGCCGACGTATATATGACCGATTTTGACGAGCATTCCGTAGAAGCCTCGGAACATTTTGGTGAGTACTACGCGCATGTGGCTGAGCAGTTTGGCTGCGACTTTTTGAATGCCGCCGACTTTGCCGAGCCGGGCGATATCGACTATCTGCATATGATGCCCGAAAGCCATGAGAGCCTGGGTCACGCCGTGGCAGCCAAGCTCCAAGAGATGCTCGGAGAGTAGCGCGACCCCAAACCACCGCAAAGGGGGCGGGCGCCTTTGCGGTGGCTTGGACTGCGAATCTTAATACTGCCACATGTGATTGACGGGGCCGGAACCTTTGCCCATGTCAAAGCCGGCGGCGAGGGCGCCCGTTAGGTAGGCCTTGCCCGCGTTGACGGCGTCGGCAAGATCCATGCCCTGCGCCAGCGCGCAGGCGATGGCGGACGAGAGCGTGCAGCCGGTGCCGTGTGTGTTGTCGGTCTCGATGCGCTTGTGGCGGAACCACGTGGTGAGTGGATCTCCCAGATGGTTGCCCTCGTCATCGAGTGGCGCGGGTTCGGCCAGTACATCGTTGGCCTCGTTGACAAGATGCCCACCCTTAACGAGGGATGCGCAACCAAAGCGGCGGGTGAGGAGCATGGCAGCATTTTGCTGCGTGCGCTCGGAGTCGACCTCGTAGTCGAGCAGGGCCATGGCCTCGGGAATATTGGGCGTGATAACCGTCGCTAGCGGGAACAGGCGGCGGGTGAGCGCCTCGGCGGCATCTTCGGCAATCAGCCGCGCGCCCGAGGTGGCTACCATGACGGGGTCGACTACCACGTTTGTCGCGTTCCAAGCGCTCAGGCGGTCGGCGATAACCTCGATAATCTCGGCAGAGGAAACCATGCCAATCTTGACGGCGTTGGGGCGGATATCGTCAAAAACGGCATCGATCTGTGCCGCGACAATATCCGGGGAGATGTTCTGCACGGCGGTGACGCCCAGGGTGTTCTGTGCGGTGATAGCGGTGATGGCCGTCTCGGCATACAGGCGGTGCGCCGTGATGGTCTTGATGTCGGCCTGAATGCCGGCGCCACCGCTGGAATCGGATCCTGCGATGGATAGAACGGCAGGTACCTTACTGCGATCCATGTTCGCTCCCTTGTTCGGTCGGAATCAAATGGGTCTATAAGCCAGCATTATAAAGATGCCCGGGCCGACTCTATGTCGAACCCGGGCGGGCGATGCAATCTTTACGCAAATGCAAGCAAATGTTCACACGTCAACAATTGACAGGCACCGGCTCGCCGCCAGAAGCGGCCGCGGCGACAGGGCTAGTCCTCCATGCCGAGGTCGATCGTGGTGCCCTCGAAGATTTTGTTGACGGTGCGGACGGCGCACATCTTGCCACACATGGTGCAAGTGCCCTCGGTGGCGGCGGGGGACTCCTCGTAGCGCTTCTTGCCCGTAACCGGGTCGAGCGCGCACTTCCACATGGCGTCCCAGTCGAGCTTGCGGCGTGCCTGGCCCATCTTGTCGTCCATGTCGCGGGCGTGGGGCACCTTTTTGGCGATGTCGGCGGCGTGTGCGGCGATCTTGGTGGCCATGAGGCCGTCGAGCACATCCTGGGCGTTGGGCAGGCATAGGTGCTCTGCCGGTGTCACGTAGCACAGGAAGTCGGCACCGGAGCTGGCGGAGATGGCGCCGCCGATGGCAGCGGTGATGTGGTCGTAACCCACGCCGATATCGGTCACCAGCGGCCCGAGCACATAGAACGGAGCATTGTGGCACAGGCGCTTCTGCAGTTTCATGTTGGCGGCGATCTCGTCGAGCGCCATGTGACCCGGGCCCTCGACCATGACCTGGACGCCGGCGGCCCAAGCGCGCTTGCACAGCTTGCCCAGCTCGATCATCTCGGCGGTCTCGGTGGCGTCGTTGGAGTCGTAGAGGCAGCCCGGGCGGCAGGAGTCGCCGAGCGAAATCGTCACGTCGTACTCGTGGCAAATCTCGAGCAACTCGTCGTAGAACTCATAGAACGGGTTCTCGTTACCGGTGACCTCCATCCAGCCAAACAGCAGTGAGCCGCCGCGGCTCACGATGTTCATCAGGCGGCCGGTCTCCTTAAAGGTCTTGGTGACCGACTTGTTGATGCCGCAGTGAATGGTCATAAAGTCCACGCCGTCCTCGGCATGCGCGCGCACGACTTCGAACAGGTCGTCCTTGGTGAGCTTGACCAGCGGCTTTTCCATGTAGCCGATGGCGTCGTACATGGGGACGGTGCCTACCATGAGCGGCGTCTCGTCGATGAGCTGTTGGCGGAACTGGCGCGTCTTGCCCGAGTTGGAGAGGTCCATGATGGCGTCGGCGCCAAAGTCCTCGGCGATCTTGACCTTCTTCCATTCCTCGGTGGCATCGGCCTTGTCGCCCGAGATGCCCAAGTTCACGTTGACCTTGGTGGAAAGGCCCTCGCCGACACCAAAGGCGCGCATGCCCTTTTTGATATGCACGATGTTGGCGGGAATGGCGATGCGGCCGTCGGCCACGCGCTCGCGGATGTACTCGGGGTCGCGATGCTCGCGCTCGGCGACTTCCTTCATCTGCGGCGTGATCTGCCCGGCACGGGCGAAGTCGATTTGCGTGACGAGCTTGGGCTCGGTCTGTGTGCTCATTGGCACGGCTCCCTTCGTTGGCATTACCCATATCAGGTTTGCGGGTCAGGGCGGGCGCGCCCAGTCTCAGCCTGCCGTCTTGTCCTGCAAGCTCCCCGTTTATGTGGTGGGCTCAAGTATAGCTCGAATGGGTACGATTGACCTAACGAGCGTGCCTGTGGGGAGGTGTACATGGAAGACAAGCATCTATATCGAGAGACGCAATGGGATGTATCGGCCGAGGAGAGCCGCGCGCACCATGGCCTTGTCGCGATTGGTTTTGCGGTGCTTGCCGTGCTGGTGATTGCCTTTTGTATTTGGACGTTTGGCGGTCGCGGCGGCGCTGCCTGGGAGTTCGAGGCTGATGATAGCCTGCCGATCATGACGGTGAGGAGCACTGGCGGTAATGCCAATACGCTCGCCGTTCCGGGCGATTATTGGTACCCGCGCGATGAGTTTGTGCAGTTGCAGCTGAGTGGTGGGTCCATTCCAGGTGAAGAAATCGAACGCGTGACGTTTGACGCGACGTTCAAAACGCTCACGGTGAAGCTCAAAGATCAAGGAGATGTGCCCACGACGATGGATATCGCGCTGACGGAATGGCGCCTGGAGCCCCCGGCGGGTGTTGCGGTGTCTGAGGTGGAGCATGTCAAGATTACCTATCAGGACGGCTCGGCAAACGGGATTGCAAAGGCCGACGGCCTAGCAGAATAGGTGTCGCACCTAGCCGGCCAAATCATAAAAGTTGCGGAGGAATAGTTCCCGTTTGTGCGATAAAAGGCTCAAATAGGAACTATTCCACCGCAAGTTATATAGAGAAGGCTGAGCGGGTCAGTTTTGGGTGGCGGGTCTAGAGCATCTGTTCGTTGATGAACACGAGGGTGCCTGGGTATGAGATCTCGGGGGCGTGGCGATAGCCGATGTTGAACTCGGTAAGACCGGCGGCGTCCTCGAGCTTGTTTTCTGCCATCCAGCGCACCATGGAGCCGCGCGCCTTTTTGCTGGCGGTCGAGCGCTGGATGGGCTTGCCGTTGCGGACACCTTCGCCAAAGAGACAAGTGACGGTTGTGGCGTCGCCTGCGAGATGGGGTAGAACGGCCTTGGCGTACTCCGCGCTGGCAAGGTTGACGACCGTGGTGTTGGAGCCGGTCGGCGCAATGGCGCATGCAAGTTTGTCGCCCCAAAACGCATAGAGGTCACGGGCGTTGTTGACGGCGAGCTTGGCTCCCATTTCGAGCCGATAGGGCTCAACGCCATGGAAAGGCCGCACACATCCGTACAATCCGGAGAGGATCCAGAGATGGTTTTGCAGCCAGTCGAGCTGTGCAGCATCCATGACCTCGGGCGCCATGCTTTGGTATTGGATGCCGTGGTAGGACATGACGGCGGGGGAGATTCGGCGCGCGATATCGGGATCGGCGAGGTCGGCATCGCTCAGGGCGGGCATAAATTCGTGAAGCGTATCCAGGCACGTTGTAAGCAGCCTGTCGCTCACGTTCCAAAGGGCCTGAAGACCTGCTGCGCCATCCTCGCGTTCGATGCCCAGCAGTGCCTGATGGAGCCGGGCCGTCTGATGTGCAAAAGGCGGTATGCCCAAAACGTCAAAGGCATCTTGAGCTGTCCGCATCTGTTTGGCGGGCGAAATGACGACCTGTAGCACGGAATCCTCCTCCCGCTAAAAAAGTTGCGGTGAAATACAGACCGCTTTCCCCGTTGGAAGGCCTGATGAATCCGTATTTCACCGCAAGTTACAAGGGTTTGGTTAGGCGCGCTCGAGGAAGGCTTTGTAGCCGCGGTAGGCCTCGTAGATATCGGCCTTGTTGGCGACCTCCCACAGGGCGTGCATGGACAGGACGGCAACGCCGGAGTCGATGACGTTCATGCCATACTTGGCCATGATGTAGGCAATGGTGCCGCCACCGCCCGCGTTGACGCGACCGAGCTCACAGGTCTGGAAGTCCACGCCGGCCTCGTCCATGATGTCGCGGACGAGGGCCACGTACTCGGCATCGGCGTCGTTGGAACCGCCCTTGCCGCGGCTGCCCGTGTACTTGTTAAAGCACAGGCCACGACCCATAAAGGCGGCGTTCTTCGTCTCGAACTTGCCGGCATAGCCCGGGTCGAAACCGGCGGACACGTCGGAGGAGAGCATGCGGCTGCGGGCGAGCGCGCGGCGCAGGGCCAGCGGGCTATCCTCGCCGGCGAGCGTCATGATCTCGGCGACGGTGTTCTCGAAGAAGCGGCTCGTCATACCGGTGGCACCCACGGAGCCGATCTCCTCCTTATCGACGATGAGCGTGATGCTCGTGCGCTCCACGTTGGCGACGTCGATCTGGGCGAGCATGGACGGATAGGCGCAGACACGATCGTCGTGGCCATAGCCCAAAATCATGGAGCGGTCGAGGCCCATGTCGCGGGCGGGACCGGCGGGCACGACCTCGATCTCGGCGGAGAGGAAGTCCTCCTCCTCGACGCCGTACTGCTCCTTGAGGATGTCCAGGAACATCTGCTTGACGGGCTCCTTGGGAGCGTCCTTGTCGTCCTCGTCAAACTTGACGGGACGGCCGCCCACGATCACGTCGAGGATCTCGGCGTCGACGGCGTCCTTGGCGGGCTTGGACATCTGCTCGCTCGAGAGGTGGATCAGCAGGTCGGAGATGGTAAAGACCGGATCGTCTGCCTTGTCGCCGATGTTGATGTCGACGGTGGTGCCGTCCTTTTTGCAGATGACGCCCACGAGTGCAAGCGGGGAGGCCACCCAGTGGTAGCTCTTGACGCCGCCGTAGTAGTGCGTGTCGAGGTAGGCCATGTCGCCGGCCTCGAAGGCGGGATTCTGCTTAAGGTCCAGGCGCGGCGAGTCCACGTGAGCACCCAGGATGTTAAAGCCCTGCTCGAGCGGGGCGGTGCCCAGGTTGACGAGCATGAGGTCCTTGCCGTGGTTTGCGGCGTAGACCTTGTCGCCGGCCTTGAGCGCGCGGCCCTCGGCGATCACGGTCTCCAGATTGACGTAGCCAGCCTCCTCGGCCATCTTGATACCGGTCTTGACGCACAGGCGCTCGGTCTTGTTCTCGCTCAAAAACTGCTTATAGCCGCGGCAAAGCTCCTCGAGCTCCTCGATCTGCTGTGGCGTGTACTTTTTCCATGCGCAGGGACGCTCCATGACGCAGGCTCCTTTCGGATCGATCGTGCTGGTTGATGTACCGTGAGCCATCGTATCACGCGCGGGCCCGCGGCGGCAGGGAAGCCTGATGTGCGGTGGCCGCGGGGCGGGGAGCGTGTAAACTGGTGTGAGCAAACCGTGCCCAGCCCAAAGCGAGGTATTCAATATGTCTGACAAGCGCCGCACCTTTGCCGTTATCGACGGCAACTCGCTCATGCACCGCGCCTTCCACGCCGTGCCGCCCACCATGAATGCGCCGGACGGCCGCCCCACCAACGCGATCTTCGGCTTTCTGAACATGTTTCTCAAGATGATCGATGCCTTTAACCCCGACGGTGTGGTCGTGGCGTTTGACAAGGGCAAACCGCGCGTGCGCATGGAGATGCTGCCGCAGTATAAGGCGCAACGCCCGCCCATGGACCCCGATCTGCATGCGCAGTTTCCGATGATCAAGGAGCTGCTCACCGCGCTCAACGTGCCGATTCTGCAGTCCGAGGGCTGGGAAGGCGACGATATCCTGGGAACCATGGCGCGCCTGGGTGAAGAGGCCGGCTGCGACATGCTGCTGGTGACCGGCGACCGCGACATGTATCAACTCGTGACCGAGCACGTCAACGTGGTCTCGACCCGCAAGGGCCTGTCCGACGTGGCGATCATGACGCCCGAGAGCGTGGACGACCTGTATCACGGCATTACGCCGGCGCTCGTGCCCGATTTTTACGGTCTAAAGGGCGATACGTCGGACAACATTCCCGGCGTACCGGGCATCGGCCCCAAAAAGGCGAGCGCGCTCATCGCACAGTACGGCAGCTTGGACGAGGTCATCGCGCATGCCGACGAGGTCAAGGGCAAGATGGGCGAGAACCTGCGTGCGCACATCGACGATGCGCTGCTGAGCCGCAAGGTCGCAACCATTCGCACCGATGCGCCCGTCGAGCTCGACTTTGACGAAACGTCCTTCCCGGCGTTTTCTGCCGACGAAGTGTCCGCGGCGCTGGGCACACTTGGTATCACCGCCATGCAGAACCGTTTCTTGGCGCTGGTCGGCGGCGAGGGCGGGGCTGCTGCTGCCTCCAGTGTGGTTGAGATACCTGCTATGGTTCGCGCAGCCGCCGGCGATGCCGACGCGCTTGGTGCCGTTGCGGCTGAGGTCTCCCGCGCGATTGATGCCGGCGAGTGGGTCGCCGCCGTGGTGGACGACGACAAGGAAGAGGGCGCGCTCTTTGGACTGACGCGCACGCTGTGGTTGGCGACGTCCAAGGGCCTGTTCGCGCTCGAGGAGGGCGACAGCTGTGCGGCGGCTGAGGTTGAGGGCTTCAACTTCGTTCACGGCGTGATTGCCGGCGTGCTCGCGCGTCTGTTTATGGAGGGTCGCGTGGCGAGCCCGGATATGAAGGCGCTGTTGCACGAGCTTTCGCCCGTCGATTCTTCTGAGCCCGAGCTCATGGATCCGCTCGCTACCGATTCCACGCGTATCTTCGATACCGTGGTCGCTGCCTATCTGCTGGATTCCGATCGCTCCGAGTTCGATGAGGCATATCTTGCCGATACGTATCTGCAGATGGCGCTGCCTGCGGCGCGCGGCGCAGAGGGTGCCGGTGAGGACGCTCCGGCGCCTGCCGCCCGTACTGCGGCTCTGACGCTGGCGCTCGTGGCACCGTTGCGCGAGTGCATGGCCCGTGAGAATGCCGCCAACGTGTTCGATGGCATCGAGATGCCGCTCGTTCCGGTACTTGCCAAGATGGAGCGCGCGGGCATGCTCGTGGACCCCGACCGTCTGCACAGTCTGTCCGAGGGTCTGGCGACTCAGATTACCGAGGTTGAGCGCAGTATTCGCGACCTGGCGGGTGACGAGACCTTTAATATTGGCAGTCCTATGCAGCTGTCGCATGTGCTCTTTGATGTGATGGGGCTTCCGACCAAGGGGCTCAAGAAGACTAAGCGCGGCTATTATTCGACCAACGCCAAGGTGCTGAGCGACCTTGCGCGTGACCACGAAATCGTGCGTCTGATCTTGGACTGGCGTGAGAAGTCTAAGATCAAGTCCACCTATCTGGACACGCTGGGCCCGCTACGCCGAGGCGACGGCCGCGTACACACTACGTACAACCAGACCATCACGGCAACGGGGCGTCTGTCCTCGAGCGACCCGAACCTGCAGAACATCCCGACGCGCTCTGAGCTGGGCCGTACCGTCAAGACGGCGTTTTCGGCAGGCGAGGGAAGCGTCTTTTTGGCGGTGGACTACTCGCAGATCGAGCTGCGTCTGCTGGCGCATCTCTCAGGTGACGAGCACTTGGTGCGCGCCTTTAACGAGGGCGAGGACTTCCATGCCGAGACGGCGGCGCGCGTGTTCGGTGTGCCGGTGTCCGAGGTAACGCCCGACCTGCGCAGTCGCGCCAAGGCCGTGAACTTTGGCATCGTGTACGGTCAGCAGGCCTACGGTCTGTCGCAGTCGCTGCATATCTCGATGGCCGAGGCGCGCGACATGATCGACCGCTACTACGAGGCCTACCCGGGCGTGCGTACGTTCCTCGACAACGTGGTGGCGCGCGCCAAGCAGACGGGCTACGCCGAGACCATGTACGGCCGCCGTCGTCATATTCCGGAGCTCAAGGCCAAAAATCCGCAACTCCGCGGCTTCGGCGAGCGCACGGCCATGAACCACCCCATGCAGGGCACCGCGGCCGACATCATCAAGATCGCCATGGCCCGCGTAAGCCGTCGCCTGGAAGAAGAAGGCTTTGCCGCCCACATGATCCTGCAAGTGCACGACGAGCTGGACTTTGAGTGCCCCATCGACGAAGTCGAGCGCCTAACCACCATGGTCCAAGACGTCATGGAACACGTAGTAGACCTCCACGTCCCCCTAATCGCCGAAGCTTCGACTGGAGTGACCTGGGCAGACGCCAAGTAAGGGCACGACCACAATTCCAAAGTAATCAAAACCAGAAGGACGCCCCTCATCAACAAGGAGCGTCCTTCGTTCAATAAAAATCAGCCAAAGTATCTAGGCGCCAAGACGCCATCCATGCGGCAAGCAAGTCAACGTAGCCATGCTCGGGCCCGGCCGTTTGATTTTTGTAGATTCCGCACGAGCCGAAGGCCACTTAATGTGGCCTTCGAGCGAGCCCAGGACCTGACCGAGCAAAAATAAAACGGCCGGACCCGGGCATGGCGACGAGATAGATTACCGAGCCGCCAAGATGGCGTCGATGAGCGTCAGTACGCCCCCGTCGTTGTTGCTCGGAATACGCCACTTAGCATGCGCATTCATATGCTCCTCGGCATTGTCCACGATAAAGCTGTGTCCGACGCGCTCCAGCATGGGGATGTCGTTGTACGTATCGCCCACGGCGGCGGCATCGGCGATATCAATGCCGAGCTGCTCGCACAGATGCGCGACGCCGGCGCCCTTGTCGACACCCAGGTTCATAAAGTCGATCCACTCGCGGCCCGCATTGGTGACGTAGAGCTTGTCCGAGAACTCGGGGTTGTAGGTCTCGCGGAATGCGGGCTCGGCATCGTAGGCAGGGAAAAAGACCGAGATCTTATTGGACTCGATATCAAGGCCCTCAAAGGTGTCGACATAGTTGATCGTGTTGTAGTACACGCTGATTTCGTCGTGGTACTGATGGTCGCGGGCGAGCACATAGAACTCGTCGTAGCAGCACAGGACGGGAACGGCGCGCGGGTCCTCCGAGACACGAGCGAGCACCTGCTGATACAGCGCCACATCGATGTTGCTCTTATAGATAAAGTTGCCGCGGTAGATCACGCAAGCTCCATTGTCGGGGCAAAAAGCAAGGCGGTCCTTAATGCCCTCGAACATTTCTTCGAGTTTTGGGGCGGGGCGTCCGCTGGCGGGGCAGAATACGATGCCAGTCTCGGCGAGCTTGTCTAGGCGCTCATCAAGACCCTGCGGCAACACTCGCTCGTCGGTGAGCAGCGTCTTGTCCATATCAACGGCGAGAATCTTAATGCTGCCGATATTGGTGTCCGATTCGTAAGTTTGCATAAAAGCGCGCCTTTCGTTTCGAAATTGTTTCAGACGTTATAACCATCAACCAGTAACCGAGCGTATTGTCGCAGGAACGGAGCGTATTTGCACCACGCTTCACAAAGTAATGAAAAAACTTTTCAGAAATTTGAATTTGTCGCTTGTGCTGCGGGCACTTTAGCGTAATATAGCGACCATCGAAAACGGAGACGGCAAAAGAGCCGCTTACCGAGGAAAAGGTACCGTTTACGATATTTGAATTGCGCCCGGCGATAGGTGAAAGGAGAGGCAGATGCAGTTCGTAAAGATCATCACCACTGCAGACAATGCCATCCGACGCCAGCGCGCAATTTCCCGACGACGATAACAATCGTCTCTGTCCGCATGGGGCGAATTGCCTCAACAGAGTCATTTTGAGGTCGTCGGGTTTTAGCACGACATAGACGCATGTTTCTAGGGCATGTTGTGCTGCTTTTTGCTATTTAACCTGATATCGCACGGTTTTTGACCTCGAAATGACTTGCAACTGACCGATGTTCTAACTAGCTACCAAGGGCGAAAGGAAACAGCCATGAGCAAGGAAAAAGTCGTTCTCGCATATTCCGGTGGTCTTGATACATCCGTATGTGTCAAGTGGCTCCAGGACGAGAAGAATCTCGATGTCGTTTGCGTCTGCGGCAACGTGGGCCAGGAGGAGACCGGCCTGGATGCCAAGAAGCAGAAGGCGCTCGACCTGGGCGTTCTTGATTGCCAGGTGCTCGACCTGCGCGACGAGTTCTCCGATGAGTTCCTGACTAAGGCCATCGCCGCAAATTCCATGTACGAGAACAAGTACCCGCTGCTCTCCGCCCTGTCTCGCCCGCTGCTCGCCAAGAAGCTTGTCGAGGTCGCTCACGAGTTTGGCGCGACCTACGTCGCTCACGGCTGCACCGGCAAGGGTAACGACCAGGTTCGTTTTGAGGCTGCCGTCAAGGCCCTCGACCCCGAGCTTAAGGTTATCGCCCCGGTTCGCGAGTGGGATCTGAAGTGCCGTCCCGACGAGGTCGCCTATGCCCACGCCCACAACGTGCCGGTTCCCGAGGGTGCCAACGACAACCCTTATTCCATCGACGACAACCTGTGGGGTCGTGCCATTGAGTGCGGCCACCTGGAGGATCCCTGGAACGAGCCGCTCGACGACGCCTGGGTTATGACCAAGAATCCCGAGGACACGCCCGACACCCCGACGTATACCGAGATTGAGTTTGAGGCCGGCAAGCCCGTCGCCGTCGACGGCAAGAAGATGAAGCTCTCCGAGATCGTCATCGCCCTCAACAAGATTTCGGGCGACAACGGTTTTGGCCGTCTCGACCTGGTCGAGGATCGTCTGGTGGGCCTCAAGAGCCGCGAGTGCTATGAGGTTCCCGGAGCCCTGACGCTCATCACCGCCCACAAGGCACTCGAGGACATTTGCGTCGAGGGCGACCTGCTCAAGACTAAGATTAAGCTCGAGCAGGATTGGGCCGCCGCCGTGTACAACGGCCAGTGGTACAGCCCGCTCAAGAACGCGCTCGACGCCTTTATGGCCGACACCCAGAAGTTCGTGACCGGCACCGTCCGCCTGAAGTTCTTTAAGGGCAACTGCCATGTCGTCGGCCGCAAGAGCCCCTTCAGCCTCTACGACTACGGTCTGGCTACCTACGACCGCGACACCACGTTTGACGAGAAGGCCAGCGCCGGCTTTATCGAGATCGATACGCTGTCGCTCAAGACGTGGGCTAAGGTCCAGGGCCCCAGCTCCGCCGCCGCCCAGGCTTAAGCCTTCCTTTCCTTGGTATCCGCGCGGCCCATCCGCGTGATACATAACGGGCGCACGGGGTCCCTACCTTTCGTTATGCTTGCTGACACTTCTTAACATCGGTGGCCCCTACGTTCCGCCCGCATATATGATGCCGCGACTGCGGCTGAGTCCGAGCCCCGCCGGGGTTGTCCGGCGGGGCTCCTTCTATCAATTTGACGGCTCTGCGCCTATATATAAGGAGTATCCATTATGTTCAATGCTATTGCGCATGCTTTACTTGCCCTCGCGCCCGAGATCGATGCTGCAAGGGTCGAGGACGTCCCTATGAGCCTGAAGGCCTGGATCGATGGTTCGCAGGGCAACATCCGGAGGGAGACGTTGGGCGCCAAGTGCATGGTGCGTCACTTCTTTGCAAATTAGCTACATGGCCCCGCGCACGGCAGGGAGTGTGTAAAACTAGCGGTTGAAAAATTGCTTTAGCGACATGGCGCACTGCTTTGGGCGCTTGTTTTGGTATTCGATGAAAGGGGACGGTTCCATGGCTCTTTGGGGCGGTCGTTTTGAGGCGGGCGTGGCCGAGGTCACGCAGGAGTTTGGCGCGTCGTTGCCGGTCGACAAACATCTCTATAAGCAGGATATCGCCGGCTCTAAGGCACATGCCAAGATGCTGGCGGCCCAGGGCATTATCAACGCCGAGGACGAGCAGGCGATTGCCGAGGGTCTGACCGGAATCGAACAGGATATCGATGCCGGCAACTTCACCTTCGACATCAACGACGAGGACATTCACATGTCCATCGAAAGCGAGCTGACGCGCCGCATCGGCGAGGCTGGTAAGCGCCTGCATACCGGGCGTTCGCGTAACGACCAGGTGGCGACCGATACGCGCCTGGGCGTCAAGGCGCTGGCCAAGGAGCTCATGGGGGCCAATCTTGAGCTGCGCCATGTGCTGGTGGATGCGGCTAAGAAGTACGACAAGGTGATTCTGCCGGGCTACACGCACATGCAGCACGCCCAGCCCGTGCTGCTGTCGCATCATCTGCTGGCGTATTCTTGGATGTTCGCGCGCGACTTTACACGCCTGAAGGCAGCCTTTGATGCCGCCGACAACTGCCCGCTGGGTGCTGCCGCGCTTGCCGGTACGAGCTATCCGCTCGATCGTCAGATGACGGCTGCCGAACTTGGCTTTGCGGGTGTGATTCCCAACTCGCTCGATGCGGTTTCCGACCGTGATTTCCTGCTCGATCTGCATTACGCCGGCTCCGTCATGACCATGCACCTGTCGCGTCTTTCCGAGGAGATCGTGCTGTGGTCGAGCTCCGAATTTGGCTTTATCACGCTTTCCGACTCGTACTCCACCGGCTCGTCCATCATGCCGCAGAAGAAGAATCCCGACTTTGCCGAGCTTATCCGCGGCAAGAGCGGCCGTGTGTATGGCAACCTGGTGCAGCTGCTCGTGACCATGAAGGGCCTGCCGCTTGCTTATAACAAGGACTTGCAGGAGGACAAGGAGGGCGCACTCGATACCGCCCATACGCTCATGCAGTGCCTGTCGGTTATGGCCGGTATGATTTCGACTTGGACCGTCAACGAGGATGCCATGGCGCGCGAGTGCGGCGTGGGGCACCTTGCCGCCACCGATGTTGCCGATTACCTGGCTAAGCGTGGTCTGCCGTTCCGCGAGGCACATGCCGTGGTGGGCCATCTGGTCCTGATGTGCGAGAAGCGTAGCTGCAATCTTGAGGACCTGCCGTTTGAGGTGTTCCAGGAGGCAAGCCCGCTCTTTGAACGCGATATTACCGAGGCGCTCGACATCCCGTCGATTGTCGCTGCACGCACGACCGAGGGCGGTACCGCCCCTGCCGCCGTTGCCGTACAGCTGCAACGTGCCGAGGCACAGCTCGTGGCCGACGAGGGCGTGTTTGGATCGCTGACCAAGGTAGTCGAGATGGGACACGGGGCAAAGTAGGGGTTTGGCTGAAGCCGTATTGCCCTTTTATCGATAAATCGTTTTGCTTTTACGGGCGCCTTCTGTTGCGGGCGCCCGTATTTTGTTGCCATGGGGGAGGGGCTTGTCGAGAACTTCTGTAGGACCTTTGGGCAGGTTGTGAAGGGGATACGTTCGCGGGTGGCAACCGACCGTCTGCTCTGTTCGATGCGGTTGATGGGCGGTCGGATGGTACTCTAATCGGGCTTCGAAACAGAAGTGACACATATGGAGCGCTTTAATAAATTGCAGCGTTTCAATAAACAGCTTTTTGTTTAACTGCAGCTAAAACTCTGTTACGATGCAGTCCAGGCGGGTGCCGGAATGGGACTTGGGCACGCGCGAACCTACTTGAAAGGCTACCTTATGGCTATCGAGAAGACCTTCATCATGATTAAGCCCGACGCCGTGCGCGACCGTAAGATCGGCGAGATCGTTGCTCGCATTGAGCGCAGCGGCCTTGTCATCGAGCGCATGGAGATGACCACGCTCGAGCGCGCTACCGTCGAGGAGCACTACGCCCATCTGGCCGACAAGCCCTTCTTTGGCGGTCTCTGCGACTTTATGACGAGCGGTCCGGTCGTCAAGATGGTCGTTTCCGGTCTCTCTGCTGTCTCCAAGATGCGCACCCTCATGGGCGCCACCAACCCGCTTGACGCTGCCCCCGGCACCATTCGCGGCGACTTCGCTGTCGATGTTAACGCCAACGTGATCCACGGCTCCGACTGCCTGGAGAACGCCGAGATCGAGATCAAGCGCTTCTTTGGCTAAACCAGCTTTGACTCCTTAAAGCTGTTAGCGTGTGGCTTGGGCGCCGCGGAATTCCATCCGCGGCGCTCTTTTATACCAAAACCTATGAAGGGGCCCGCTCGGATATGAGTTCCGAGCGGGCCCCAGCTGTTAGCTTGCGGCACTGAGTAGTTTAGGCCTCGTCGACGACCTTGAGGCCGCGTGTGTGGTCGATCTCGTTGAGGAGGTTAACGCGACGCTCGTGACGACCGCCCTCAAACTCGGCGTCGAGCCACTCGTCGACGATCATCTTAGCGAGCTCGGAGCCCACGACGCGGGCGCCAAAGGCGAGCACGTTGGTGTTGTTGTGCATACGGGAGAGCTTGGCGCTGAAGGGCTCGGAGCACACGACGGCGCGCACGCCCTCTACCTTGTTAGCAGCCAGGCTAATCCCGACGCCGGTGCCGCAGATCAGGATGCCCAGGTCGACGTCGCCGTTGGCAACGGCCTTACCCACCTTGTAGCCGGCGATGGGGTAGTCAAAGCTCTCGGAGGTGTCGGTGCCAAAGTTCACGACCTCGCAGCCGCGCTCCTTCAGGTGCTCGGAGATGATGTTCTTGAGCTCGACGGCGGCGTGGTCGTTACCGATACCGATCTTCATGGATGGTTCCTCTCTGGTCTGTGCGGCGCAAATGCTAAAGGTGTTTACCGCGTTCGACTGCATGATAGCGCGACTTTTGCGTAAACGCTCGAGCGTTTTTTGATCAAACGCTTTAGCAGGCAACAAGATCGGCTTCTCATGAATGAATGCTGCTAGTTTGTGCTCGAGCGCCGTCCGCCGGAACCATGGTTGCGGTTTTTGATGCATTGTTATCAAATAAAGGAACTAACCATTCTTGAGAGCCCAGCCCGTTATACAAGCAGGAGATACCTATGCCTACCGATTCCATCCGTGATGCCGCGTTTTGCGATGTTTTGAACCGCGAGCTTGTCTGCGCGCTCGGCTGTACCGAGCCCATTGCCGTTGCCTATGCAGCAGCGCTGGCGAGCCAGACGCTCGGTTGCGAGCCCGATCATATGGATGTTGCCTGCTCGGGCAACATCATCAAGAACGTTAAGAGCGTGACCGTGCCCAACTCGGGCGGTATGCACGGTATTGAGGCCGCGGCCGTGCTGGGTGCCGTGGGCGGCGACGCTAAGAGCGCGCTCGAGGTGCTCGAGAGCGTTAACGATGAAGACCGTGCTCGCGTGGCCGAGCTCCTCGCCGATGCCGACTACTGCGATGTGTCGCTTGTCGAGGGTGTGCCCAACCTCTACATCAAGGTGACTGCGACGGCCGGGGGCCATACCGCGATTGTCGAGATCACCGACCACCACACCAATGTCACGTGCCATACGCTCGATGGTATTCCGGTATGCGGCAAGTCGGCGGGGGAGTGCGCCGCCTGCGCCGAGCGCGTTGTGGCCGAGCGGGCGGCAGATAACGCCGACACGCCCATGTCGATTGAGACCATCATCGACTTTATCGAGTACGGTGACATTGAGGACGCCCGCACTGCCGTTGAGCGTCAGATTGAGCTGAATGGCGCAATCAGTGCCGAGGGCCTTGCGCACGCTTGGGGCGCCGAGGTGGGTCGTACGCTGCTGGGTGCTCGTGCCGATGACGTCGCCTGCCGTGCCCGTGCCCGTGCGGCCGCCGGATCCGACGCCCGCATGAACGGCTGCGCGCTGCCGGTCGCCATTGTGTGCGGCTCGGGCAATCAGGGAATTACCTGCGCATTGCCCGTCATGGAGTATGCCGAGTACCTGCGTTGCGACCACGAGCGCCTGGTGCGCGCCGTGATGCTGTCCGATCTTATCGCCGTGCATATCAAGAGCTATATTGGTGCGCTCTCGGCGTTTTGCGGTGCTATTTGCGCCGCGTGCGGCGCCGGCGCCGCGATTACCTGGCTGTGCGGTGGCACGCGCGAGCAGATTGGCGCGACGGTCTCGAATACGCTCGGTAACGTGGGCGGCATCGTGTGCGACGGCGCCAAAGCGAGCTGTGCCGCCAAGATCTCGGCTGCCGTTGATGCGGCGATTCTGGGCCACGATATGGCTATGCAGGGTCGCGGCTTCCGCGCCGGCGAGGGCCTGATCCAGGATACCGTTGAGCAGACAATCGCCAGCATGGGCTACGTGGGCCGTGTGGGTATGAAAGATACCGACGTCGAGATCCTCAACATCATGATCGGCAAAACCCAGGTGTGCTAGTTACGCGGTTTTACCAAACCGCGTAACCAGTCGACGCTGCAAACGCCCCTAAGCGGCAATCTGCCTTTCAATCGTCGGGCATGGCCAGAAGGCCTATGCCCTCCTCTTTCAAGGCACATTGCTCGCTTAGGGGCATTTTCGCTGACTTGTGCTCAACCTGCGGCGATATTTGGTTTGGAGCGAGGGGTCCTACGACAGTTCGTGGGCTACTTGGTGCTCGTAGAAGGCCTCGATTACGGCGTTAAAGTCGCGGGCGAAGTCTTCCATGGTTCCGCGCCAGGTGGCTCGGCTGGGCTTGCCCTGGCCCACATAGGCGGTTTGAATGCCGCAGGCGGGGCTGGGGAAGTCGCGTTTGGGATCGTTGCCCACCATAAGGACCTCGTGCGGCTCGAGCCCCATCACCTGAAGCTGCTCTAGATAGTAGGTGGCATCGGGCTTGCAGCGGGTGGTGTTTCCCATGTGCGTGACGAGCTCAAAGGGGGCGTCGGCCAGGTCGCCCCAACCCATGCGGCACTCGATGGCCCCCTGCGGAAAGCTGGGGTTGGTAAAGAGCGCGCAACGCAGTCCTGCATCCTGTACGGCCTGAAGCGCGGCATGTGCGCCGGGCATGGCGTGGGCGTTAATGACATCGTCATTCTTGTGCGGAAGCACTTCGCGGTCGTAGTAGGTAAACGCCTCGTAGATGACGGGATCGGAGAGGCAAATGCCGCACCTGCGCTCGACCTCGGTGCGGTAAAACTCAAGATTGGTGCGGTTGTCCGTGCCGCTGCGGCGATTGGCGTTGAGGTCGACCAAGATGGTGCCGAGGCGTGCCATCGTGCCACCGCGGCTGCGGTGCCCGATATCCGCGAGCATCGATGAGACAACCTTAAAATAGCGAAGGATGAACGCGTTGAGGTTGATGCTAAGAAGCGTCTCGTCCATATCGAAAACGACTGCTTTGAGCACGCGGGCACCTTTCTCGTAAATTAGATCTAGAGTCGTTGGCTCCGGATACTTTACCCCAAAGCCGAATGCCTGGCTGGTTATCGTCAAGTTGCGGAGACGTGTGTTCATAAGATTACGAAAAAGTCTCCACACGAGTAAAAAATCGCAGTTCACGCTTGAAATCGAACTCTTTTCCCCGTAACCTATACGAACGTGATTGCATAAGCGTCACATTAGTATCTGTCGGCTCCCGAGTGTTCCTAAACGTTGTGTGCTTGTCGCACCCTTCTGTAGGTCCTAGCAATCGGGGCCCCGTAGTTCGAAAGGGGTCCACCTTTGAGTGAGATTCAGAACTCGTCCATTTTCTCTCTTGACGATGTCAACGAGGAGGAGATGAACAACCTCATCGACGGTACGATTACCGACTTTGATGAGGGCGATCTCGTTAACGGCACTGTCGTTAAGATCGAGCATGACGAGGTGCTCGTTGACATCGGATTCAAGTCCGAGGGCGTTATCCCGGTCCGCGAGCTGTCCATCCGCAAGGACGCTAACCCTGCAGACATCGTTGCACTCGGTGATTCCATCGAGGCTCTGGTTCTCCAGAAGGAGGACAAGGACGGTCGTCTGGTCCTGTCCAAGAAGCGTGCCGAGTACGAGCGTGCTTGGAACCGCATCGAGGAGAAGTTCAACTCCGGCGAGAACGTCGAGGGCGAGGTTATCGAGGTTGTCAAGGGCGGCCTGATCCTCGACATCGGCCTGCGTGGCTTCCTGCCTGCTTCCCTCGTCGACCTCCGTCGCGTCAAGGACCTCACCTCTTACATGGGCACCCGCATCGAGGCCCGCGTCATCGAGATGGACCGCAACCGCAACAACGTTGTCCTCTCCCGTCGCGTCGTGCTCGAGGAGTCCCGTAAGGCCGAGCGCTCCGAGATCCTGTCCAAGCTCAAGTCTGGCATGCGTCTCCAGGGCACCGTTTCCTCCATCGTCGACTTCGGCGCCTTCGTCGACCTCGGCGGTATCGACGGCCTCATCCACATCTCCGAGCTCTCTTGGAACCACGTCAACCATCCTTCCGAGGTTGTCAAGGTCGGCCAGGAGGTCGAGGTCGAGGTTCTCGACGTCGATCTCAACCGCGAGCGCATCTCCCTGGGTCTCAAGCAGACCACCGAGGATCCGTGGCGCGCACTGGTCAAGAAGTACCCCGTCGGCGCTATTGTCGAGGGCACTGTGACCAAGCTTGTCCCGTTCGGCGCTTTCGTCGATCTGGGCGAGGGCATCGAGGGCCTGGTGCACATCTCCGAGATGGCCAACAAGCACGTCGATCAGCCTTCTCAGGTCACCCACGTGGGCGACAAGGTTCAGGTCAAGGTCATGGAGATCGACCTCGACCGTCGTCGTATCTCCCTGTCCATGAAGTCTGCTGCTGAGACTCTGGGCGTCGAGATCGAGGTTACCCCGCTGCCTTCCGACAAGAAGGACGAGGAGACCGACGCCGAGTAAATCGGTTTGACGATCACTTGTTTAAGGGATCCGTCCGCAATGGACGGGTCCCTTTTTGCATTTGGTGCCGAGATGCATGATGCTGCCCATGCTATCCACAAGCTATTTGGTTGTCGGTGCATGAAAAAAATGCCGACATCCCGCCTCGGGGAGGAGGCGGGAACGCACCGAGTAGACGGAGGGGTGCGGAGCGCGGTCGCGTCTCGACTGACGACGTTGCCCATCGACAGGATTATTGTAGCGCATGGCGGTTCTTGGTATATCGTGTCGAGCGTTTGTGTTGTGCCATTGCCTGCGGCAACGGTGTGTTACACTCTTGCACTGCTGAGTGGGCCAGACGGTCGCGCGATGTGCTGCTTGCAGCACGCGTGAGGAAAGTCCGGGCTCCAGAGGGCGGGATGCCGGCTAACGGCCGGGCGGAGTGATCCGACGGAAAGCGCCGCAGAAAAGAAGACTCCCACCTGCGCCGCAAGGCGTAAAGGGAAAAGCTGAAACGGTGGTGTAAGAGACCACCAGCGTCGTGGCAACACGGCGGCTTGGCAAGCCCCATCCGGAGCAAGCGCGAATAGGAACGTTATGGGCCGGCCCGGTCCGCGTTCGGGTAGCGTGCGTGGAGCTGCACGGTAACGTGCAGACAAGATAAATGACCGTTCACGACAGAACCCGGCTTATCGGCCCACTCAGCACTTTGTTGACGCTGCGAACCCGTCAGCGCGGCAATCTGCCTTTCAAGCCTTCGGCATGACCATAAGGTCAATGCCCTTGTCTTTCAAGGCACCTTGCTCGCGCTGACGGGTTCTCGCTGTTGGTGACGGTATCATTGGCGTTTCCGTTCTTGTTGGCGAGGTCAACGGTGCTGTCTTTGCCGTATGATTGAGGCTGTTTGTTGCTGCGCTTTATTTTGTTGAGGGGCTTTGTTGGACAGCTATTTTACTCTGCAATCGAATATTGAGGCTTCGGGCGAGTTTGTGGACCGCAAGAGTCGGTTTATTGCCCAGCTGGTCCATATTGAGTCCGAGGACGAGGCAAACGCCTTTATCGAGATGATTCGCAAGCGTCATTACGACGCTCGACACAATGTTCCCGCGTGGATTTTGGTCGATGGGCGCGAGCGCCAGAGCGATGATGGTGAGCCGAGCCGCACGAGCGGTATGCCGACGCTCGAGGTGCTGCGCGGTGCGGGGCTCAAAAATGTTTGCTGCGTGGTGACGCGCTATTTTGGTGGCACGCTGTTGGGGCCTGGTGGTTTGGTGCGCGCCTATACCGCGGCGACGCAGGCGGCGGTGGCCGCGGCTCAGGAGGCCGGGCAGATCGTCGAGATGACGAGTGTCGTGCCGGTTGACGTGCATGTTGTCTATCCGCAGTATGAGCAGGTGCTTCGTTTGGCGCAGGATTCGGGTGCCAAGGTTTCGGATACCGATTACGCGGATACCGTGACGATTCACTTGGTGTTTAAAGCGGGGGAGCAGGAGTCGTTTTGCGTTAAGATGCGCGAGCTTATGGCGGGGCGCGAGGAGATCGAGGTCGGCGCTCCCGAGTTTGCCGAGTTCTAACGGCGACGGCCGGCGTGCTTTTGGATGGATTCCAAGTGCGCCGGCCGTCGTTTTTCTGTTGCTGCCGTTTACTCGGCGAGCTGCTTTAGCATATCGCAGGCGATCTCGATGGCATCGTCGATGCAGCCGGGGCAGCTGCGGAGCGGACCCTTGTCCGATCCGATGCCCTTGAGCGTGCCACAGACGGTTGTCGTGTTCTTCTCGCCAAAACGTTTGGCGATCTCGCGCGACAGTTTGTAGGTCTGGCCCTTGGTCTTGGGGTTTTCCATGCCGTCGCTCATTACAAATCCCATGATGGCCACGGCGCCCGAGATGGCGCCGCAGGTTTCGGTCATGCCGCCCATGCCGGCGCCAAAGCCTTCGGTGAGGGTAAAGGCGACCTGGGGGTCGAGCCCGACGGCGGGCGCGAGCGTGCAGGCGACGGCCTGAGCGCAATTAAAGCCACGGGCGTGGTATTCGGCAGCTTGAGCCTGACAGGCGGTGGTGTCGAGCTGGGCCGTATCGATTTGCTTCATCGTTGTCTCCTTGGTCACGGTGTACCCGCCTATGGTACCCGTGACGGGGCATGTAATCATCGAGAGCTTCATGTATGCCTCGTTTTTATCTATCGAGCAAATGCCCAAGGCTTGAGATAAATACCCCTGATCAATTTGTCCCATAACCTACCTTGGGGATGGGTTGAGAGGGGTGCAAGGTAGCGGTATCGTGAACCGAATAAAACGTAACCCAGGCAAGGGAGCTAGATATGAGCGAGCAGACCATCGATACTACCTGTGTTCAGGGCGGCTATCACCCGGGAGATGCCGAGCCGCGCCAGGTGCCCATCTACCAGTCCACCACATGGAAGTACGACACGTCGGAGCACATGGGCAAGCTGTTTGACCTGGAGGAGTCGGGCTACTTCTACAGCCGTCTGCAGAACCCCACGTGCGATCTGGTTGCCGCCAAGATCTGCGAGATGGAGGGAGGCACCGCCGCGATGCTCACGAGCTCGGGCATGGCTGCGAACTTCCTCGCGATCTTTAACGTGGCCGGTGCCGGCGATCATGTGGTCGCTAGCTCTGCCATTTACGGCGGTACCTATAACCTGCTCGCCCACACCATGGGCCGCATGGGCGTTACCTGCACGTTCGTCGCCCCCGACTGCACCGATGAGGAGCTCGAGGCAGCCTTTGAGCCCAATACCAAGCTCGTCTTTGGCGAGACGATCGCCAACCCCGCCCTTGCTGTGCTCGATATTGAGCGCTTTGCCAAGGCCGCACATGACCACGGCGTGCCGCTGATGGTCGACAACACCTTCCCGACGCCCGTGATGTGCCGTCCCTTTGAGTGGGGCGCCGACATCGTTACGCACTCCACCACCAAGTACATGGATGGACATGCTGCCTACCTGGGTGGCGTGATTGTCGATCACGGCCAGTTTGACTGGATGGCCCATGCGGACAAGTTCCCGGGTCTCACCACGCCCGATGAGAGCTACCACGGCGTGACGTATGCCGAGAAGTTCGGTCGCGAGGGTGCCTTCATTACCAAGGCAACCGCTCAGCTCATGCGCGATCTTGGTCCTATGCAGAATCCGCAGGCGGCGTTCTTCCTGAACAGCTCGCTCGAGAGCCTGCACGTGCGTATGCCGCGCCACTGCGAGAACGGCCTGGCGGTCGCCAAGTTCCTGCAGAGCCACCCCAAGGTGCGCTTTGTGAGCTATCCGGGCCTGGAGGGCGACAAGTATTACGACATGGCTCAGAAGTACATGCCCAACGGCACCTGTGGCGTCGTGAGCTTTGGCTTTAACGGTGGTCGTGCGGCGGCCGAGACCTTTATGAAGAGCCTTAAGCTCGCCCAGATTGCCACGCACGTGGCCGATGCGCGCACCTGCTGCCTGCACCCGGCAAACGCCACCCATCGCCAGATGAACGACGAGGAGCTCATCGCCTGTGGCATCTCCGCCGACATGGTGCGCCTGTCGTGCGGCCTCGAGGACACGGCCGATCTGATTGCCGACCTTGAGCAGGCGCTCGAGCAGTGCTAGGCTAGCGTGCGTGCGAGGCGTGGGACGGCTTTTCGGCTGACGACGTCCTCATAGTTCCGATTCCGTAGGCGGGACCCCGATCGTGACCGTTTGTAGGCGATTGGGGTCCCGTTTTTGCGTTGCACGATAGAAAGGATATACATGGAGAAAACTGCCGAGCAGCTGCGCCGCGAACACATTGCCCTGGAGGGCGACACCCACGGTAAGAATAAATGGGCGATTCTGTTCACCGTGCTCGTCATGACCTTTATGGCGTGTCTGGATGCGAGCATCGTGACGGTGGCGCTCCCAGTGATGCAAAAGGAGCTGGGGGTGGGTCTCGACCGCATTCAGCTCGTGAGCTCGATGTATCTGCTCGCGACGTGTGTCGCCATGCTGCCGTTTGGCCGCTTGGGCGATGTGCGCGGCAAGGTGAATGTGTTCCAGCTTGGTGTGATCGTCTTTACGGGTGGCTCGTTGCTTTGCGGGCTTTCGGCTTCGCTCGAGGTGCTTATCTTGGCGCGTTTCGTGCAGGGCATTGGCTGTGCCGCCGCGATGGCCAACAATATGGGCATCATCACCGAGTCGTTTCCGGCGCGTGAGCGCGGTCGTGCCATGGGCATTCTGGCGACCTTTGTGGCTCTTGGCATGATGTGCGGCCCCGTGCTCGGCGGCGTGCTGGTGGCGAGCTTTCCCTGGGAGAGCATCTTCCTCATCAACCTTCCCATTGGCGTCATCTCGTTTATCGTGGGACTCTACACGCTGCCGCATGTCAAGCCGGAGGCTGGCGAACGCCCTATGCCGTTGACAGAGGCGGCGCGTCGCTGCTTTGCGAGCTCGGCTTTCACGATTAACCTGGCTTGCATGCTTATCGTGTTCGTGGGTATCGGTGCCTCCGAGTTTATCCTGCCGTTCTATTTTCAGGACGCCCACGGCTTTAGCTCCGATATCTCCGGCCTGTTGTTTTTGGCGATGCCGGTCGTGAATGCCTTTGTGGGCCCGCTTTCGGGCTCGGTGTCCGACCGTGTTGGTTGTGAAGCGCCCACGGCCGTTGGCCTGGGCGTGTACGTGTGCGGTCTCTTTGCGGTGAGCACGCTTGACGAGCACTCTTCCATCTTGATGATTGTGTGCTGCGTCGCGTTTATGTCGTGCGGCACGTCGATCTTCCAGAGTCCCAATAATTCGCTGTATATGGGTTCGGCTCCGCGTGAGGCGCTTGGCTTTGCGGGCAGCTTGAGCAGCTTGGCGCGCTATGCGGGCATAGCGCTGGGTATTAATGCGGCGTCGCGCATCCTGTATGGACAGACGAGCGCGGCGATGGGCAAGACGGTCACGAGCTATGTGGCGGGTCGTCCGGACGTGTTCCTCTTTGGCTTCCGTTTGGTATTCTACGTGTTGATGGCCGTTGCTACCGTGGGCTTTGCGCTCACATTGGTACGTTTGGTGAGGACGCGCGCCCGCCATTAGCGCGTTGGGAGGCTGTCTGCCACGATTCGCGCCGTCCCAAAAAGACTGGTTTGTGGTGCGATGGGGCTTGTGGGGCGGGCGGGGGTCGGTCCGTGGTAGACTATCGAACAACGTTTATTAATCGCGCGGTATCGTTGCCGCGAGAAGGGGTTGCGCCATGCAGGAGCTTGAGGATCGTATTCGCCATGACGGCATCGTAAAGGCCGGTAACGTCCTTAAGGTTGATGCTTTCCTCAACCACCAGTGCGACGTTGAGCTGTTCGACCACATGGGCGCCGAATGGGCCCGTCTGTTCGAGGGCGTCGAGATCAACAAGATCCTGACGATCGAGGCTTCGGGCATTGGCATGGCTTGCATTGCAGCCCAGCATTTTGGCGGCGTGCCGGTGGTTTTTGCCAAGAAGGCCCAGTCCATCAACCTTGACGGCGAGCAGTATGCCACGACCATCTACTCCTTTACCAAGCAGAAGGAGTACCCGGTCATCGTCGGCAAGCGCTTCCTGTCCGAGGGCGACAAGGTCCTGATCATCGACGACTTTTTGGCCAACGGCTGCGCGCTCGAGGGTCTTATCAAGATCTGCGAGGCTGCGGGTGCCGAGGTGTCCGGTATTGGCATTGCGGTGGAGAAGGGCTTCCAGGGCGGTGGCGATAAGCTCCGCGAGCGTGGCTTCCGCGTCGAGAGCCTGGCCCGTATCGCCGATATGGACTGTGAGACCGGCGAGATCACCTTCGCCTAAGCGCGCGACATAAGCGATTGGTATGCGATGTGACAAAGGGGCTTTCCCTTTGTCACATTTTTTTGTATGAGGGGAGGTGTTGATATGGATGAGAACAAGATGGGATGGCGCGAGTATGCGCGCTATGCCGAGATGTCGGTCGAGGATTTGGCGCGCGATTGCGAGGTGCAGGTATTTCGCGCGACGGGTCCGGGCGGACAGGGCGTGAACACGACGGACTCGGCGGTACGCATGAAACATATCCCTTCGGGGATTACCGTGACAGCGCGCGAGAGCCGCAGTCAGTTCCAAAACCGTAGCAGCTGCCTGCGTAAGCTGCGCGCTGAGCTTGAGCGTCGCGGGCGTCCACCGCGCCGACGCGTAAAGACCAAGGTGCCTCAGCGCTCACGCCAGCGCAGGCTTAATGACAAGCACTTCAACGCCATTAAAAAGGCCAACCGTCGCAAACCGGGCAGCGACGAATAGCCTCCTCATAAGTTGCGGTGAAATAGGGACTGTTTTGCGGCTTTTGCTGCATAAACAGTCCCTATTTCACCGCAACTTAGGTGGGGTTAGCGGGTGGGGTGCCAGACCTCGAGGGCGCCGGCGAGGATGTCGACCTCGATGCGTGAGGCGACAACGGGCTCGCCGTCGGCCTGGATGGGGTAGTCGGGCTCCTCAAAGGTAAGCTCGGCATGGCGGCAGCGGCGCATGCGAACCGGCGGCAACTTGGTATGGTGGCCATCTTTGGCCGAAAGGAACATGGGAAGCGCGACCGCGCGCGGAACGGGGCCGCAGGCGTAGCAGACGTCGAATATACCGTCACAGGGGTCGGCGTCGGGACAGATGCGATAGCCCGAGCCATAGGTAGGACCCAGCTGAATCGCCATGATGATCGCCCTCACGCGCTCGGCGGGCGCGCGATCAAAGCTGGCTGTCATGGGGTAGTTGCGATAGCGCAGGCCAAACTGCTCAAGTCCCGAGAGGGTGTAGAGCGGAGCGCCCGTCAAGCCGGTCTTTTTTCGCAGTTCGGTGGTGCCAAGGCCGATGGCGGCATCGATGCCGATCGAAAGCGTCTGGTCGTAGTACTCAACGGAAGCCTTGCCGCTACCGTTTGCGGGGTTCCATGAGCGAATGCGCCCGACGTCCTGACGCTGCAGCTCGCAGGTGAGCAGCGCGCCAAAATCCTTGCCGGAGAAATCGTCGATGTCGAGCGTCTGGGCAAAATCGTTGCCGGAGCCCACAGGTAGGATGGCAAGAGCGGGGCGGGCGTCCTGCTCTTGCGTCATAAGTCCGTTGACGACCTCGTGAATCACGCCGTCGCCGCCAAGGGCGATAACGGTGCGATAGCCCTGAGCCTGTGCGGCCAGCTCCTTGGCGTGTCCCATGCGCTCGGTCAGCACCAGGTCAAAATGGGATGCGCGTGCGGTCATGTCCAAAAAGCGTTGCAGGCGCTCGGCAACTTCGCGCGCCGCACCCGACTGGGCGGCTGGGTTGGCGATAATGAGCGTGCGGCCAAAATCAGTTGCGTGCATGGGGCGACTCCCGGCGTGTGACATGACAGTGCGGTCGCGCTCAGGTCGAATTGACCCCGATTGTGGCTGCACGGCGATTATTACATCTACTCTATCAGGTCGTTGTGGCGCTCGATAGCATCCGCTACCGTACCGCCCTCATCCACAATAAGCGAACGGCGCTTGGGCGAGATGATGCGCTGGGCGGGGTACACGCCGCGGTGTCCGCCGGTTAGGTAGCTGATAAAGGCCACGATGACAAAGAACCCGGCGGCCGTGCCGTGGAACAGGTCGATGGCCATCATGCAGGTGGTGATGGGCACGTTGAGGCCGGCGCAGAACACGCCGAGCATGCCGAGAGCCGCCAGAAAACTGGGGTCGAGCCCGGTAAGGCAACCGATCCAGCCACCGAGTGCCGCGCCGATGCCAAACAGGGGCGTGACCTCGCCGCCTTGGAAGCCCGCGCCCAGGGTAAGCGCTGTGACGACCAACTTGATGGCTGCGTCCGCCAGGGTGGTGTTGCCGGCAAATCCGGCGCCGGAAAGCCATGTGGAAAGGCCGGCGTAGTCCCAGGCGTCGAGGAGGGCATACGCGGCCAAAACCACGAGTGCTCCTATAAGTGCGCGAACGAGGTAATTGGTGATAAAGCGACCGTACAGGCTCTTGACGGTTCGAACCGACCACGCAAAGAGGCGTGCCGTCAGACCGAAGATGATGGCGTTGATAACAACGATGACGACCGTTTTGGGCGTCATGGCGGGAACGCTGGCGATGACATTCGCTTCGTACTCGGTACCCAGGGCGATTGATGTAAAGTAGCCGGTAAACGAGGCGACCAGGCAGTAAATGCCCGCGGTGTAGTCAATCTTGCCGATAAAGCACATCTCCATGCCAAAGAAAGCTCCGGCAAGGGGCGAACCGAATACGGCACCAAAGGCCGACGAGATGCCGGCGAGCATGAGGTCGTGGTGGTCATGCTTTTTGAGGTGGGCGAGGCTCGAGATGTTGCTGGCGATGGTGCCGCCAATCTGCACCGCGGCCCCCTCGCGACCGGCCGATCCGCCCGTTAGGTGCGTGAGCGTGGAGCACACAAACGTGAGGACGGCCATGCGCATATGGATGAGGCGTGTGCCCAGAGCGGAGTCGATGACCAGGTTGTTGCCACGCTTTGCGGCGAGACCGTGGTTCTTGTAGACCCATGCGGTGGCCATGCCCACAACGGGAAGCAAGGCGTAGACCCACGCATGGTGCTCGCGATAGTCGGTCGCGATATTCAGCGAGGCCAAAAACGCCCAAGCGGCAACGCCCATGGCGAGCGAGACGATGACGACGAGTGCGAGCAACTTGGTGCTCGCGAGTAGGTTGCGGGCGTTGCGGCGCGTGTCGGCAGCCAAGAGATGCTCAGAGCGGGTGAGCTGATGCCTGCCTGCCGTGATGACGTCGTTCAGGGAGAAAAAACCGCCTTCGTCGAGCGGCTGGGAATGATCCTGCGCTTCGTTTGCGCTTTCGGGTTTGTCGTTATGAGCCATACGTTCCTCTTTTAGGTTGCAACGCAAGCATTATAAAACGCGGTAAACGCGACGAGCCGGTGGGTTGGTTTCCATTCTGTTTCGCGGCCTGCAACCGACAGGTGTATTTGCGGGTACAGGCCAAGTCGCGGTAGTGCGGCGGGGGATTATACTGAGATAAGCATAAAGAATCGGCGCCCCTGTTGTGCGCCGTGGCATTAAGAGGTGCATATGGCAGAGAGACTCATTCCGCTGGAGGACGCGCAGTCGATTGTCCTGTCGCACGTTGCTCCGACCGATCTCGTCGAGATTCCCGTGTGGCAGGCCGCCGGTCTTCCCTTGGCCGAGGACGCGGTGGCCGATATCGACATCTCGCCGTTTGCCAACAGCGCTATGGACGGATATGCCGTGCGCTCGGCGGACTTGGCGCAGGCATCTGGCGAGGCACCGGTGACGCTCGATGTTATCGGACATGAGGCCGCGGGCCATGTGTTTGAGGGCACAATCGGAGTGGGCGAGACGGTCCGCATCATGACAGGTGCGCCGGCGCCCGAAGGTGCCGACGCCGTAGTGAAATACGAGATCGTCGACGTGCTCGATGGCGACGGCAACGAGGGCTCGCACGTTCGTTTCTCGGCGCCTACCAAGGTAGGGGAGAACGTTCGCTCTGCCGCCGAGGAGGCCCATGCTGGCGATGTTGTGATGCACGCCGGCGAGGTCGTGGCTCCGGCGGGCGCGGGTCTGCTGGCAAGCGCCGGATACGCTCGCGTGAAGGTGCACGCCGCCCCGCGTGTGGGCATCATCTCGCTGGGCACGGAGCTGGTCGCACCGAGTAACGTGCCGGCGCGTGGGCAGATTCGTGATTCCAACTCCTCGGCGTTGATGGCCGAGGCGCTCGATGCGGGAGCCGAGCCCGTGTTTTACGGCATTGCGCCCGACGATGAGCAGGCGATTGCCGAGCTGGTGCATCGCGCCGTGCAGGAGTGTGATTTTGTCATTACGAGCGGTGGCGCCTCGGCGGGCGATTACGACTACGTGACGGCGCTCGTCCGGCGTGAGGGCGAGGTGCTGTTCGATCGCATCTCGATGCGTCCGGGCAAGGCCATCACGTTTGGCTTGCTCGGGGGCAAGCCCTACCTGGGGCTTTCAGGCAATCCGGCCGCGGCGTATGTGGGCTTTGAGATGCTCGCCCGTCCGGCGATTCGCAAGATGCGCGGCTTTGCCGAGGGTGAGCGTCCCGTGCAGCAGGCGACGCTCACGCACAGCGTGAAAAAGCGACAGCATCGCCGCTTCTTCGATCGCGCCGCGGTTTTGCGCGACCCCGAGACCGGTGAGCTGTTGGTGACCGAGGCCAAGACGCAGAATTCGGCGCTGCTCGGCACGATGCAGCGGGCCAACTGCCTACTGCGTATTGACGAAGGACCGTGCGAGTTTGCGGCGGGAGATGTCGTGGACGTTGTTCGCGTCGACCTGCCCGAGGGAACGGTGTTGTAGGAGGAAGACTATGGAGTTGAAGATATCGATCGTGACGTGTTCGGACACGCGCGATCTTGCTCAGGACGAGGCTGGAGCCGCACTCGAGGAACTTATCGGGGCGCAGGGCTGGACGGTCGCCTCGCATGTGGTCGTGCGCGACGACGTCAGCGAGATTGGTGATGCCATTGTGGAAGCCGCCGATGAGTGTCACGCCAATGTCGTGCTCACCTGCGGCGGCACGGGGCTTTCGATGCGCGATGTGACGCCCGAGGCGACGCGTGCCGTCTGCGACCGCGATGTGCCGGGTATTGCAGAGGCAATCCGTGCGTACTCGATGACCAAGACGCGCCGCGCCATGCTCTCGCGCGCTATTTGCATGCAACGAGGTCATACACTTGTCGTGAACTTTCCCGGTTCTACAAAGGCCGCCCGCGAAAGCTGGGAGGCCATAGCGGACCAGCTGGAGCATGCGGCTCAGATGACAGCGGGCGGCGGACATACCAACTAAGCGGTTTACCTGCGGCGGGGCGACCTGAACGGCTGCTCCGCTTTTGTTTTCCACCGAAGCGACGCCGAGGTGCACGCTAACTCAAAACTATATTCTCTGACGAGAATAATTTCTCACTATCATTATTCGCGCAAAAGTATAATCTGATTGCAGATTATAGCCCGCGGTGGGGTACCCGGGCACAAGGTCCGAAAGGGTTGAATATGTTCGATATGGTTTCTCGCTGCGGATTCGTCTCGCTTTCTGCTGTCGCCGCTACCAGCCTTGGTCTTGCCGGCTGCTCGGGTAGCAAGACGTCTGAGCCGGCCGGATTCGATGCCGGTTCTGCTGAGGCGTCTTCTAAGAAAGCTGTCGAGCTGCAGGTCTTTGCCGCCAACTCGCTCGAGAAGGCTTTGCCCGAGGTCCAGGAGCTCTACACCGACCAGACCGGCACCACCTTTGCCGACACGCAGTTTAAGGCCTCCGGCGACCTCGTTGAGCAGATGCGTGCCGGTGCCGCCGTCGACGTGCTTATCACCGCTTCCAAGGGCACCATGGATGACGCTGAGACCGCCGAACTCGTCGACGCCGATACGCGTGAGGACATGTTCGTCAACGACCTCGTGATCATTCGCGCCGAGGGCTCCGACACCAAGGTCGAGGCCATCGCCGACGTCGCGAATCTGGACGGCAAGATCGCCATTGGCGACGCCAAGACCGTTCCTGCCGGCAAGTACGCCAACCAGGCCCTGGCCTCCGTGGGCCTCTACACCGGCACCGAGGGTGACGACGGCGAGTATGCGCCCGAACTCGCCGACAAGGTGGCCCTGGCCGATAAGGTCGGCACCGCTGCGTCTTACGTCTCTACGGGCGACTGCGTAGCCGGTTTTGTCTACAGCTCCGATATCTTCCGCTACGACGGCATCGAGGAGGCCTTCGTGTGCCCCGAGGATTCGCACAAGCCCATCGTGTACCCGGGTGCCGTTGCCGAGAGCTCCGAGCATGCCGACGAAGCCAAGGCGTTCATCGACTTTTGCCTGTCCAACAAGAAGGCTCAGAAGATTTGGGCTAAGTACGGCTTTGAGCTTTCCGCGTAGTGCGGCTTGGCGCGATAATTCCATCGTTTTGTGTTTCACTCCGTCCTCGTATTCGCTTGGAGCTTTTCGTGCTTAATAGATTCCGCATCCTTGTCGCCTGTGCTTTAACCTTCACGCTTTGCTGGGTGCCGGGATTTGCGTTTGCTGGAGACGCTGAGGATGGAGCCCAGGTTGCTGCGACCGCTCATGGGCTTTCCTATGGGATCGAGGGTTTTGAGCGGTTGGCCAAGGGGACCGCCCGTACCATGGAGGGCCAGCCTGAAGGCTACCGGTTTCCCGTTGACGAGGACGTGGACCTTGTAGTGGCGCCTGCTGCCGATCGCGTTGTGGTGTGGATATCGCCCAAGGCGGTCGAGAAGTATGGATTGGATCCGCAGGACAACGAGTGCGTATCGGGTCTCAAGGCCCTCGTCTGTAAGCTCGACAGCGCAAACTGCATGGGGGGTGCGCAGTTAGGGGACGTGGATCTTCCTTGGTATGTCACGGCGGAAACAACGTTTGATGCCGGTGGGTATACCTATGGCTTTGACGAGCGCGGTGCGGATGGGGACCGCTATGTGGTGATTGCATCAGCCTCGGGTGATGCCAAGGGCGGCGCGCGTTGGCTTGATAGCGCTCAAATGGTAGAAGCATCGTCTGTCGTGTTGCGGAATGAGCAGGGGCCCTTGACCTCACTGGCCTCCTTTTTAGGCGACATCGACTATCGACCGTTTTGGGTGTCCATAAAAACGAGCGGCCTTGCCCTGTTGATCTCCTTTGCGCTGGGCCTGCTCGCCGCGTGGAAGACTATGGGTACCTCGAGTCGCATCAAGGGTCTGCTCGACTCGGTCTTTACCATCCCTATGGTGCTGCCGCCCACGGTCTGCGGCTTTCTGCTCCTCATGCTGTTTGGCCGCTCGACCGGGGTGGGCCAGTGGCTCATCGCGCACGGCGTCTCGATCGTCTTTACCTGGCCCGCGGCGGTCATTTCGGCCGTCGTGGTGTCGTTTCCCCTGGTCTACCGTACGGCGCTCGGAGCCTTCGAGAGCCTCGACACGCAGATGCTCGATGCGGCGCGCACGCTGGGCTGGTCCGAGCGTCGCATCTTCACCAAGCTTATGATGCCGCTCGGCTGGCCCTCCATCGCCGCCGGCACGGTGCTCGCCTTCGCGCGTGCCATGGGCGAGTTTGGCTGCACCCTGTTCTTTGCGGGCAACTACGCCGGCATTACGCAGACCATCCCCATCGCCATCTACTTTGAGTGGATGGGCGGCAACACGTCGGTGGCCCTCTTTTGGGTCGTCGTCGTGATCGCGTTTAGTTTCCTAGTCATCCTGTTCATCAACATGTACACCGCTCATTCGCAAAAGTATCGCGAGCGGGGTCTTTCCCGTGCGGAGCGCAAGCAGGTCAAGCAGCTGGGCGGCCAGACCGATTCGCTCGACCCAGTCGGCGGCGATGCGCTGCGTATCGATCGCGAGGCGCTGGCCGAGCTCATGCGCGATGATGCCGCTTTGCAGGGAGGTCGATAAGCTATGTCGCTCGTTTTGGATATTAAAAAACGTTATCCCGGGTTTGTGCTCGACATGCAACTTGAGGCCGGTGAGGAGCGCGTGGCGCTGCTCGGTGCCTCAGGCTGCGGCAAGAGCTGTACACTGCGCTGCATTGCCGGCGTGGAGACGCCCGACGAGGGCAAGATTGTCGTCAACGGCGTGACCTTTTTTGACTCGGCGGCGGGCATCAACCTGTCGCCCCAGGAGCGAAAATGCGCCCTGCTGTTCCAAAACTATCAGCTGTTTCCTAACATGACGGTGGCCGATAACGTGTGCGCCGGCGTAAAGGATGCGGGCGACGCCGCCGCGCGCAAAAAGCTCGCCGAGTGCTATTTGAGCATTTTCGGTCTGGCCGATTTTGCCGACCGCTATCCCGCGCGCCTCTCGGGCGGTCAGCAGCAACGTGTGGCGCTCGCGCGCATGGTGGCGGCGCATCCGGGCATCTTTATGTTCGACGAGCCCATGAGCGCACTCGATTCCTATCTTAAGAGCGCCCTCGAACAGAACATGCTCGACCTGTTCGATGTATGCAACCGCACCGTGCTCTACGTGAGCCACGACATCGACGAAGCGTGCCGCCTGTGCGGGCGCATCTGCGTGATGCACGACGGGCATGTTGAGGAGATCGGCTCCGTCGAGGACGTGGTCCGCCGTCCGCAGACGCTGGCGGCACTGCGCCTGACGGGCTGCAAGAACACAAGCCGGGCGCGTAAGATCGGTGACGAAGAAGTTGAGGCCCTCGACTGGGGTATGACCTTTAACGTGGGTCGCGAGGTTCCCGATAATGTGGCGTACCTGGGCATTCGCGCAAGCTACTTCCATGTTGACAATCGCGCTGAGCGGGGCCGCAACAGCTATGACTTGCACGTGGCCCGTGTGAGTGATTCGCGCTTTGAGCGCTTGGTGCTATTGGACGTGCCGCGTGCCGATGCGCCCACGCGTCTGCAGTGGAAGGTCAATAAAGTGGGCATGCCTGTCGACGAGCTGCCACAAGCAGGCGAGACGCTGCGCATGCATTTTGATGCCAGCAGGATTCATCTGGTTTGTCGGTAGGGCAGAGGGCGGGCTGTCGAGGATTCTCGGCAGCCCGCCGTTTCGTTCCCTACCGTTCGCCGAATGTAGAATGGTGATTAATTATCAAGCAAGATAATAAATTATTAAAAGGCAACGGGTACCTCTGTCGTACGAATGTCAACGGTGTTCGCATAGTCGATGACCGTTGATATAGTTGACCTCAACTTGTAAAGGAGGGTGCGCACATGCCGCAGACGACATACATTCGCCGCGTTGCCGCGCGCGCCCTGTATATGGCTCGGAGTCGCATATGAGCGGGTATGTTCACGGCTCCGGGAGAGACGACGCACAACTAAATAATCGACCGCAAAGCAGGTTCCCCAAAATTCCGGGTTTAGGCGCGGCTGGGTTTTCGCCACCCACCGTGCAGCAATACCGTAGCTATTCATTTTTGGTTCGAGAGGGGAACCGTCATGGCTGAAGAATTCGATTTTCATCCGATGTGGGAGAGCCTCGGCATGAATCTTGCCGACCACGACATGCTGCTGGGCGCCGTGGGCCAGATGTACGGCGATATGTTCCTGACGCAGAACAATCGCCCCAAGGCCACGTCCTACCTGGACTTTGTGGCCACCAACATCCACAGCGGCCGTATTAAGGAGATGCTCGACAAGAAGGAGGCCAGCGAGGCCACCAAGATCGTCGGTTCGTTCTGCGTCTACGTGCCCGAGGAAATTGTGCTCGCCTGCGACGGTATCCCTGTGGGTCTGTGCTCGGGTGCCGATTGGGCAACCGATAAGGTCGAGGAGCACCTGCCGCGCAATACCTGCCCGCTTATCAAGAGCTTTGTCGGCTTTAAGCTGGGCGAGGTCTGCCCCTACATTGAGTCGAGTGACCTGGTGGTGGGCGAGAACACCTGCGATGGCAAGAAGAAGGCTTATGAGTTTTTTGCCACGCAAAAGAACATGTACGTCATGGATATTCCCAACGTACACGACGAGTCGACGCTCGTGACCTGGAAGGCCGAGGTCAAGAAGCTCGCCGCCAAGATCGAGGACGAGTGCGGCGTCAAGATTACGCCTGAGCGTCTGAAGGCCGCCATCCACGCCGTCAATGAGAAGCGCCGTGCCCTGCAGCGCCTCGCTGCCACGCGCGCTGCCGACCCGGCGCCCATCAGCGGTCTCGACAGCCTGCTGACCGTTCAAGCCGCCTTTATGGACGACACGCCGCGTCTGACCGGAGCCATCAACGATATGGCGGCTGAGTGCGAGCAGCGTGTCGAGGCTGGCGAGGGCGTGGCGCCCAAGGGGACCAAGCGCATCCTGTACACCGGTACGCCCATGGCCGTGCCCAACTGGAAGCTGTTCAACCTGATCGAGAAGGCCGGTGGCGTCGTGGTGGGCGAGGAGTCCTGCACGGGCTCGCGCTACTACAAGGACCTGGTCGACGAGTCCGGCGAGACGGTCGACGAGATGCTCGACGCCATCGCGGAGCGCTACTTTAAGATCAACTGTGCCGTCTTTACGCCCAACGACCAGCGTATGAAGGACATTGTCCAGATGACCAAGGACCTGCATGCCGACGGTATCGTCGACGTGGCCCTGCAGTTCTGCACGCTCTACGAGATGGAGTCGTTTGCCGTGGGGGAGGCCGCCGAGGAGGCCGGCATTCCGTTTATGCACATCACGACCGACTACGCCGGCGAGGATGCAGGCCAACTGCAAACCAGGATTGAGGCTTTCTTGGAAACCATTTAGGGCTATCCGGTCCAGCGGCTTCCCCAGGCACCCGATCTTGCCGTTCAAACCATCGCTTGCTACCAAAGTATGCGGCGCTCATCTTTCACGGCAACCTCGGGCACCTGGGAAAGCCGTTTCCTTGGTTGGTTAAAAGGTTTGTTAAGGAGTTATATGTCGGAAAATATTGAGCAGCCGTTGCCGTCCACGTTTGAGGAGTTCAACGAGCAACGCAAGGCGGCGTTTATTCGCGTCAAGGATTATAAGCAGGCGGGTAATCGCCTGGTCGGTTTTCTGTGCAGCTACACGCCGCTCGAGATTATCGATGCCGCGGGGGCTGCGAGCGTGGCGCTGTGCGGCACGTCCGACGAGGTGATTCCCGAGGCCGAGAAGGTGCTGCCGGCAAACCTGTGCCCGCTCATCAAGTCTACGTATGGTTTTGCCTATTCGCAAAAGTGCCCGTTTACGTACTTTAGCGACATGATCATCGGCGAGACCACCTGCGACGGCAAGAAGAAGATGTACGAGCTACTCAACGAGCTCAAGCGCACGCACATTCTGCATCTTCCGCAGGGTCGCGATCGCGCCTACGAGCGTGAAGGCTGGTACGAGGAGTGCCGCCTGCTCAAGGAGGAGCTCGAGGGCTTCTACGGCATCACGATTACCGACGATGACCTGCGTGCTGCCGTCCGTCGTCGCAACCGCTTGCGTGCGGCTCAGCTCAAGATGTTTGCGCTGCAGGCCAACCAGCCGGCGGCCATGAGCGGCGTCGACCTGATGAGCACTATGTTTGCCGGTACGTTCAGCTTTGATATCGAGGCCTATACGCAGCAGCTGGAGCAAAAGGTCGCCAAGCTGCGCGAGGCCTACGACGCGGGCGAGCGCCCGGTTGCGGCGGACGCCAAGCGCATTCTGATCACCGGTTGCCCGGTGGGCGGTGTGATTAACAAGATCGGCCGCACCATCGAGTCCAACGGCGGCGTGGTCGTGTGCATGGACGACTGCTCGGGTGAGCGCACGGCGGCTATGATGATCGACCCGGACGCGCCCGACATTCTGCGCGCCATCGCCGACCGCTACCTGGATATCAACTGCTCGGTCATGACGCCTAACGACGGCCGCATGGAGAACACGCTGGCCATGTGCGAGAAGTACCATGTCGATGGCGTGGTAGAGAGCGTGCTACAGGCCTGCCACACCTTCAACGTTGAGAGCGCGCGCATGCAGGAGGCCGTCGAGGGTGCGGGTATTCCGTATATGAAGATCGAGACCGACTACAGCAACGGTGACATGGGCCAGATCGAGACGCGCATCGCCGCCTTCATCGAAACCCTCTAGCTTCCTCAGGCACCGGATCTTGCCCCTCAAACTGTCGCTTGCGTACCCAAAGTACGCTGCGCTCCTCTTTCGGGGCAATCTCCGGCACCTGAGAAACCTAGAGCTAAGGCGCCTGAACGCGCCGCTACCTTTGATGTTTAGATTGGAAGAGAGCCATGATAGGGATCGGGATCGATATCGGGTCTACGGCGGCTAAGGCTGCTGTGGTCGACGGGGAGGGTTCGGTGGCGTGGACGTGTGTGCAGCCAACCGGGTTCTCCTCGGTCGATGCGGCCGAGCGCCTGCGCGGCGAGCTTGCTGCGTCCGGCTACGACGTGGCAGCCGACGATGTGCGCGTTATCGCGACCGGCTACGGCCGCGTTGCCGTGCCCTTTGCGCACAAGGTCGTGACTGAGATCACCTGCCACGGCGCCGGTGCCGTAGCGCTTTTTGGCGACCACGGCACGGTGATTGACGTGGGCGGCCAGGACACCAAGGTCATCCAGCTCAAAGGCGGGCGCGTGGCCAAGTTCGCCATGAACGACAAGTGCGCTGCCGGTACGGGACGCTTTCTGGAGATCATGGCCGACCGCTTGGGCATTTCTCAGCAGCAGATGGCAGAGTTGGCTCGCTCCGGCGAGCCCACCAAGATCAGCAGCATGTGCACGGTCTTTGCCGAAAGTGAAGTCATTAGCCTCATCGGCCGCGGCGAGCCGCGCGAGAACATCGCGCGTGGCGTGATCGAGAGCGTCGTATCGCGCGTGGCGACTATGGCCTCGCAGGCAGCGGGTGCTCCGTACTACCTGACCGGCGGCTTGTGCGAGAACGCTTACGTTGTGGAACGGTTGGGCGCGCTGCTGGGGTCTCCGGTGACCACCTCGCCCACGGCCCGCTTTGCCGGCGCCATCGGCGCGGCGATTCGCGCCGCCGCCTTGGCCTAGGGGTGTACCGCGACATGCGCATCCTCAATATCTCGGCACAAAAACCAGATAGCACCGGCAGCGGCACCTACCTTGCCGCGCTCGTGCGCGAACAGATCGAGACGGGGCATCGCGCCGCCGTGCTTTGCGGCGCGGCTCCGGGTGATACCCAAGGCGAGCTGGACCGACGTGCTGCCGTGTTTGCCGTACCGTTCGAGTCGCCCGAGCTGCCGTTTCCCATCTGCGGTATGTCCGATGTCATGCCCTATCCCTCTACACGCTATCGTGATCTGACGCCTTCGATGCTCAAGGCATTTGAGCGGGCATTTGCTGCTGCAATCGATCGGGCGGTGGCTGAGTTTCGGCCCGATCTGGTGCTCTGCCATCACCTGTATCTGGTGACCGCATTGGCGCGCGAGTGTGTCCGGGGCGTGCCAGTTGTTGCAGTGTGCCATTCGACCGACCTGCGCCAGCTGCGTTCGCATGCGCTCGAGCGCGATCGCATCGTAAGTGCGGTTCGTCGGCTCGATGCCGTCTTTGCGCTCCATGCTGAGCAGGCTGAGCAGATTAGCCTGGTGTGCGGCGTCGATACCGATCGCATCCACGTGATTGGGACGGGCTACGACCATCGCGTCTTCTGTCGCGACGCAAGCGTGGCGAGGCAGCCGGGATCGCTTGTGTACGTGGGCAAGATTTGCTTTAAAAAGGGCGTCGAGTCGCTGGTTCGAGCCGTGTCATTGCCGATTGACGATGGCGTCCGCCCATCTGGCTTGGTACTTGTGGGCGGCCGCGGGGACGATGCCGAGTACGCGCGTATCGAGCGCTTGACCGCGGCCTCGGATGCGCCGGTGACGCTGGCGGGGCGCCTGGATAGCGATGAGCTCGTGCGTGCCTACCGCAGTTCCGACGTTTTTGTGCTGCCTTCGTTTTACGAGGGTCTGCCGCTCGTGACGATTGAGGCCCTCGCGTGCGGCTGCAAAGTTGTGGCGACTGATTTGCCCGGCGTTCGTCCCTGGATGGAGGCGATGCTTCCCGGTGCTCCCGTGACGTGGGTGGCGTCGCCGCGTATGACGGATGTCGACACGCCCGTGGCGGCCGACCTTCCGTTGTTTGAGCGCGCACTGGCAGATGCTATCGCGCAGGCGCTTGCGGCTCCGCCTTCGACGTTCGAGCCGTCGGCGGTCTCTTGGGAAGCGTGCCTGGCGCGTATACTTAAAGTCGTTGATTTGTTGGAAGGGAGGTTCGTATGGCTAAGGACACCATGAGGCTCACGTCTATGACGGCCGCGAGCGGTTGAGCCGCTAAGTTGGCTCCTGGAGCCCTCGCCCAGGTCCTGGGCGATTTACCCAATGTGCATAACGACAACTTGCTCGTGGGGTTCGATACCTCCGACGATGCGAGCGTCTTTCGCGTTGGCGATAACTTGGGTCTCGTGCAGTCCATCGACTTCTTCCCACCGATGGTCGACGACCCGTTTTTGTTTGGCCAGATCGCCGCGGCAAACTCGCTGTCGGACATCTACGCCATGGGCGGGCGGCCGAGCCATGCCATGAACTTGCTGTGCATCCCGAGCTGTCTGGGCGTTGAGGTTGCCGGTCAGATTCTGGCGGGCGGCGCCGACAAGTGCGTCGAGGCGGGTTGCTCCATCGCGGGCGGTCACACCATCAACGACGACGAGCCCAAGTACGGCCTGTCCGTGAGCGGGTTTGTCGCGCTCGACCGCATGCTCGCCAACAGCGGCGCGCGCGTGGGCGATGCGTTACTGCTGACCAAGGCGGTTGGCTCGGGCATCATCACCACGGCCATTAAGGGCGAGCTCATCGAGCAGGACGAGGCCGCAGCCATGTTTGACTCGATGCGCACCCTCAACGAGGCTCCGATTCGTCTGGCCGAGGGACTTGAGCTTCACGGCTGCACCGACATCACGGGCTTTGGCCTGATCGGGCATGCGTGCGAGATGGCCGAGGGCTCGGGCGTGCAGATTGAGCTTGCGTCGGGGGCGGTGCCGCTCTTTGACCAGGTGCTCGACATGGCGCGTTTGGGCATTATCCCCGCGGGCTCCTACCGCAACCAGGACTTCTTTGGCCCGCGCGTGACGGCCGACGAGGACCTTGAGCCGGGCATGCTCGACGCGCTGTACGACCCGCAGACGTCTGGTGGCCTGCTTATCGCGGCACCTGCTGCCGATGTGGATGAGCTTGCGCGCCGTCTGCATGCCGAAGGACGTATTGCCGCCGTCGTCGGTCGCGTGTGCGAGTCGGTGCCAGGCGGTCCTGCCGTCCACGTTGTTCGCTAGCCCGCACGTTTATGTAACTGTTTACCGTTCTCTAGAACGGTTCTTTCGAAAGGAAAAGCTATGTCTACCAAAATTGAAGTCAATGCCATGGGCGATGCCTGCCCGCTGCCCGTCGTCAAGACGCTCAAAGCCCTGAAGCAGCTCGATGGCGAGGGCGCCGTCGTGACCTCGGTCGATAATGAGACCGCCGTCAAGAACATTTCCAAGATGGCGCAGGAGAAAGGCTGCACGGCCTCGGTCGAGAAGGTTTCTGACGCCGAGTGGCACGTGACCGTGGCGACCTCTGGCGCCGTTGCCGTGGCCGATCCCGAGCAGGATGGCGCTGCCTTCTGTGATGCCAGCGCCGGCAAGGGCAAGCTCGTCATTTCCGTCTACACCGACTGCATGGGCCGTGGCGACGACGAGCTGGGCCACAAGCTCATGAAGGCGTTTATCTTTGCCGTGACGCAGCAGGAGGAGCTGCCCGCGACCATGCTGTTCTACAACGGCGGCGCCAAGCTCACCGTCGAGGGCTCGCCGGTGCTCGACGACCTGAAGGGTCTGGCCGAGCAGGGTGTCGAGATTCTCACCTGCGGTACCTGCCTCGATCACTATGGCATTAAGGACCAGCTCGCGGTGGGCGAGGTCACGAATATGTACGTGATTGTGGAGAAGATGGAGCAGGCCGTGCGCGTCGTGCGCCCGTAGCGTATTGGTTGGAGTTGCCATGAGGGAGAAGCGCCCGGCGCTTGTCATCACGTTTCCCACCACGGCGGCCGCCATGGGCTGCGAGTCCCTGTGCATTGAGCGCGGCCTTCCCGGGCGAACGATTCCCGTGCCCGGGGAGGTCGCTGCCGGCTGCGGTCTGGCGTGGAAGGCGTTGCCTGCCGATGAGGAACTGCTGCGCGGCGAACTCGCCGAGGCGGGTGTTCCCACCGAGGGCTATACCGTGATTGATATGTGGGAGGTCGTGCGATGATCTATCTGGATAACGCGGCGACGACCATGCACAAGCCGCAGACGGTCATCGATGCCGTGACGCAGGCGATGTGCTCGCTCGGCAATGCCGGGCGCGGCGCCACGTCGGGTGCCCTCGATGCCGCTCGTACGATTCACGTTTGCCGTGCCAAGCTCGCGCGCCTTTTGGGTTGCCCGAGGGCGGACCATGTGTGCTTTACGCCCAACTCCACGGCGGCGCTCAACACTGCCATAAACGGCGTGGTGCGCCCCGGCGACCGTGTGGTCACAACGGTGCTCGAGCACAACTCCGTGCTGCGTCCGCTTAACCGCCTTGCGGCAGAGCAGGGTGTGACCGTTGAGCATGCGGGCTGCGATGCGAGCGGCGTGCTCGACTACGACGAGCTCGAGCGGTTGGTCACGCTGGGCACGCGTGCTGTGGTGGTGACGCACGCCTCCAATGTGACCGGCAACGCGGTCGACATTGCGCGCGTGGCGGCCATGGCTCATGCTGCCGGTGCGCTGGTGATCGTCGACGCCTCCCAGTCTGCCGGTACGGCGAAGATCGACATGCAGGCCATGGGGCTCGACGTCGTGTGCTTTACCGGCCACAAGGGATTGATGGGCCCGCAGGGCACCGGCGGTCTGGCCGTGGCGGAGGGTGTCGACGTGGCGCCCTGGGCCATGGGCGGCACGGGCGTGCACAGCTTCGATGCGCTGCAGCCGCTTGAGTGGCCCACGCGCCTTGAGGCGGGCACGCTCAACGGTCACGGCATCGCGGGCCTTTCTGCCGGTCTCGACTTTATCGAGGCCCAGGGTGGGGCCGAGGCGATTGCGGCGCGTGAGCGCGCGCTTGCCGAGCGTTTCCTCGCCGGCGTGCGCGAGATTCCGGGGATTAAGCTCTATGGTGCCTTTGACCAGCCGATGCGCTCTGCGATTGCGTCGCTCAACGTGGGCGATATCGACTCTGCCGAGATCTCGGACGCGCTCATGCAAGGGTGGGGGATTGCGACGCGCCCCGGCGCCCATTGCGCTCCGCTCATGCACCGCGCGCTGGGGACCGAGCGCCAGGGTATCGTTCGCTTCTCGTTTGGGTATTTCAACACTACCGAAGAAGTTGACACGGCTATCGATGCTCTATGCGATTTAGCCTGCTAAAGCTGCTAGACCGTTTATACTTGCGGGACGGGTGTTTTTGCCCGTCCCGTTTTTGTTTCGACCCGAAAGGTGTGCATATGGCCTCATCCGCCCCGCGTGGTCTACGCTCCGATCATGTCGTTACCGTTGGCATCGCCCTGTTCTCGATGCTCTTCGGCGCCGGCAACCTCATTATTCCGCCGCTGCTGGCGCTCCAGGCAGGTTCTGCCACGCCGGTCGCCATGCTCGGCTTTCTGATTGCCGCCATCGGTCTGCCCGTCATGGGATTTATCGCCGTCGCGCTCGCCGGCACGGCCCGCGAGCTGGCCGGGCGCGTGCATCCTAAGTTTGGTGAATTCTTCGTTGCGGCGGTCTACCTGGCCATCGGTCCGTGCCTGGCCATTCCGCGCACAAGCTCTACGGCGTTCGAGATGCTAGTGCCGCTGCTGCCCGAGGGCGTCTCGCTCGGCACGGCTCGCCTGGTGTTTGCCGTCGGCTTCTTTGTCGTCGCGTTTGTGCTTACGCTGTGCCCGGGGGTCATCACACGCGTACTCGGTCGCATTACGGGCCCCGCGCTCATCGCGCTCATCGTGCTGGTCGTGGGTGCTGCCGTGATCTCGCCGCTGGGACCGGCTGCTGCCCCGCAAGCTCCCTATGATGCCGGCGCTGCGGTTCAAGGCTTCTTGACCGGCTACCAGACCATGGACCTGCTTGCGTCGCTCGCCTTCGGCATCATCATCGCCGAGACCATCCACGAGTTGGGTGTTACCGATGACAAACGCGTGGCCTTCGAGATTTCGCGTTCCGGTGTGATCGCCGGCGTGCTCATGGCCATCATCTATTGCGGCTTGGCCCTTGCCGGTATGCAGCTCGGCACCGTGATGTCCGACGCCACCAACGGCGCCGCCATTCTCGCCCGCTCGGCCTCCATGCACTTTGGGCTTGCCGGCACGGTCGTGGTCTTCGCCATCTTCTTCCTCGCCTGCATGAACGTGTGCATCGGCCTCATCAGCTGCTGCGCGCGTTACTTCTGCGAAACGTATGTGGTTAAAGGGGGAGCGGAGGCCTCCGAGGAGGCCATGCGCCGTCCCTTTGCGATTCTCGCCTTTGTGTTCGCAGCGTTTTCGTGCGTGCTCTCCAACGTGGGCCTCGACGTGATCCTCATGTTCTCGGTGCCCATGCTCAACGCCTTGTATCCCGTCGCCATCGTGCTGGTCCTCATGGGTTTGGTACACGGCTTTTGCGACGCTCATCCGCAGGTGTGGGTCTGGGTCGGCGGCGTGGTTGCCGTGCAGAGCGTGATCACCTCGGTCCGCGATGCGTTCTTTGCGGGCGCGTGGCTGCCGTTTGATGCGCTACCCCTGGCAGACATCGGTGCCGCGTGGGCGCCGGTTGCCGTGGTGGCGTTTGTGATCGGTCTGCTCCACAGCAAGTTTGTCGCACATTCGAGGAGCTAGGGTTTCTGCGCTTGCACAGGCGGGGAGTCTCCCCTATAATTTCCTTCGCTTTGGGACACGCAAGGTTTAGACCTTAGCTGCTCAACACCTTCGGGACGTGGCGCAGTTTGGTAGCGCGCCTGCTTTGGGAGCAGGATGTCGCAGGTTCAAATCCTGTCGTCCCGACCATATCTTGCGGGCGTAGTTCAATGGTAGAACCCCAGCCTTCCAAGCTGATGACGCGGGTTCGATTCCCGTCGCCCGCTCCATAGGATATCTTTAACGGCTTTGGCTCCTTTTGGTGCCAGAGCCGTTTTCATATACATGCCGGGGACCCCACATCCCCTCCTAAGTTGCGGTGAAATACGGACTGTTTTTCGGCTTTTATGGCCCATGTAGTCCGTATTTCACCGCAACTATTTGTAAGGTTGGATTTTGATGCCGTTGGGAGGGTCGTAGCGACCGTCTACCGAGAGTGGAATTATTTTTTGAAGCTCTGACCTGCGGCGTCAAGTTTTTGGTCAGCTTTTGGCAAGGCCTGCGGACGGAGGCATGCGATAGCGTAATGGTATTCTCTCCGCCGTGATGGTTATGGGGTTGGCCATGCTCGATAAAGGCAAACATTTTCCGCAGTCATATGCAAGAATGCTATTCTCGGCCGTTGGAATTCATCAAGATGGACAGCTGCTTATAACAATTGATCCTTGGGATGAACGCCGTGCGCGCGAGCTTATGCAGGAAGAGCTCATGCTTCGTCTTTACAACCATGTGTATGCGGATCCGGTCTATTGGAATAATCTTGGGGTTGAAGATCGCATCTTTCAGCTGGCATCCGCTATTGCGGTCGTTGAACCGGATGCTGTGTTTTGCGGATCGACGGCAGCGCTGCTCTACGGCATCGGCTCGGCGTATACGCTTCTGGATAAAGTGCAAGTACTGCTGCCACGGTCTACAAGGCGTGATACGTATGAGTTCGTTGAATACAAGCGCTGGCGGGCGGGCGAAGTGTGGCGGCTAGGTCTGTTTACACTGACGGATCCGTGTCGAACGGTTGTTGATATCGCTCGAACGAGCGCCTTTCGCTATGCGCTGGGCTATGTCGATGGCTTGGCCCGTGAGTACGATGTCGAACGCGAAGAACTGCGAGCATACGCGCAGGCAAATTGCCGAGGGTTGCATGGCATCGCGCGTGCTTTTGACGTTTTTGAGTATATGGACGGCAGGTCAGACAATGGCGGCGAGTCTGAGGCGAGAGCAGCGATGATTCTCGCTGGGGTTGCCGCGCCCGAGCTTCAAGTTGAGATAACGCGACCGGGAAACGCTGGCTATTATCTAGCAGATTATGGCTGGCAGATGCCAGACGGCTCATGGACGCTGGCAGAGCTGCATGGGCTAGGCAAGTTTGAAGACGAGGCTCAAAATGATCCAGAGCGGGCGGCGGCAAAAACGTATCGAGCGGCCCTCATGCGCGACGCGAACCTTCGCGCCATGGGCCACAATGTCATTCATTTCAAACTCTCGGACACCTACGACGTGGAATCGTTCGGTGCCATGATGCGCGGCTACGGCATTCCGACAACAAAACCCTACGTCGACTCCCGATAGCGAAATCGTTCGCGGTCAACCTTCAATAAGTTGCGGTGAAATACGGACTGTTTTGCGGTTTGACCAGCAAAAACAGTCCGTATTTCACCGCAACTTAGGAGGGGATGGGGTTAGCTGCGGGGGCGGTGACGGAGCTTGTCGATGGTGGAGTCGGTGCTTCGGCTGCGGGCTTCGGCGGCGCGGTCGCGGGCGTCGGCGGCGGTTTGGCGCTGGCGGCGGTAGTCGATCATGCCTTGGATGATGGGCTTGCCAAAGCTCACGACGTCGTCGTTATAGATGGCGGTTCGGGCTGCGAGGAGGCAGTCGGTAAAGTCCATATGAGTCTTGCCAAAGAGTTTGATGGCAAGGGCGATAACGGTGGGCTCGTCGACCATGACGTCATCGAGCAGCTTGGTCATGGCCGTCGCAATCTCCACGCGCGGGACCTTGTAGACGTCGCGCAGCGTAACGGCGACGCGTGTGATGATCTCGGGGTAGACGCGAGCGGTGCGCGTGGCGATGACCTTGGCGGCGCGCGGTGACAGGACCTCGTCGTCGTTAAGCAGGTAGCGCAGGATGACGGTCTCGTCGATGATGGTGCTACTCATGGATATCTACTTCCTCGGGACCCAAAACCGACTCATCGCTTTCTGTGGCTAGGTATTCAATCCAGGCATTGCGCTCCTCGGAGCGGCGATTGGGGTCCCCATATGCTTTGAGCGATCCATAGGCGGCGGTGCCGTCCTTTGAGCGCACGGCGACCGGCTGAAAGGGAAGCTTGCGCATCAAAATGCTTTGCACGACAAATAGACGGACAGCCTCGGCGAGCGATGTGCCCATGGCGTCGTAGAGGCGCTCGGCATGCTGTTTGTCCTCTTCGCGAATGCGCACCTGCAGGATGGCTCGTTTTTGCGTCGATGACATCACTGGCCCCCTTAATGAGCGTGCAACATGAATGGTCAATTACAACATTGGCTAATAATAGCCAATCTTATAACCACTGCTTTATTGCACTCAAGTAAATGAGCGCGAAATATATATCAAACGTATTACATCCTTTATAAACGAGCGTGAAATCTCCCTTGGATGTACGCATGTAATACACTCACCTTTATAGCTTCTAGAGAATAATTCCAACCTGCCAAAACCCCTGCAATACACCCGTATTGCAGGGCGTATGCTCAAGTTTGCCACCTGCAACTGCGTATATTTTACCTGTATATCGTTGGAGGAATTCTATCGAAGTGCCTGTTTCGCCGCATGCACTCGATACGCCGATGCCGGACCACGGGCGGTCCGGGGCAACGTCGACAGGGTCTCTCCGGCATGGGATTCAGGAGGGAGTGAACAACATGGGCAATAAACGAGTCGTAGCCGATTCCTCACGTTGCATTGGGTGCCAAACCTGTATGGCGGCGTGCATCGAGGCGCACGATATTCCCGGCAACATCGCCGCGCCGCGCCTGCGTGTGACGCGTACGTACGAGATTTCCGCACCGGTGGCATGTCACCACTGCGAGGACGCTCCGTGCGCCAAGGCCTGCCCCACGGGCGCCTTGTTCTTTGATCCAAAGAACCATCGCATCGGCGTCAACGAAGACAACTGCATCGGTTGCAAGAGCTGCGTCATGGCATGCCCCTTTGGCGCCGTGAGCGTGGCGACCACGCAAGTCCCCGTCTTGATGGGTGACGTTCGCGTGGGTTCGCAGACTAAGAGCTTCGTGCTCAAGTGCGACCTGTGCGTGGACCGTCCCGGCGGTCCGGCGTGTGCCGAGGCGTGCCCGACCAAGGGCCTCACCCTGGTAGACGAGGAGCGTCTGGCAGAACTGACTGCCGAGCGTGCCCGCGCCACCATCGAAAACGAGGCGTAAGCGTCGGGCGACAGGCCCAATGATTGTCAAATAAGTACCGAGTATTCGGTAGCAGAAAAAGGAAGGAGGGTGTCATGGAGAAGCATAAAGTGATCTGCCCGTATTGCGGCGCCGGTTGCCAGTTTAACCTCTTGGTCCAAAACGGCCAGGTCGTGGGTACCGAACCGCTCAACGGCATCACCAACCAGAGCGAGCTGTGCCTTAAGGGCATGAGCGGCTACGACTTCATCAACGACACCAAGATCTTGACTCCTCGCGTGCTGCACCCGATGATCCGCCGCACTAAGGGCGCGGATCTTGAGCGCGTAAGCTGGGACGAGGCACTGGATTTCACCGCATCTAAGATGCAGGCCATAATTGACGAATATGGTCCTAACGCTGTCATGACCACCGGCTCTTCGCGAGGCGGCGGCAATGAGGCGAACTACGTCATGCAGAAGTTTACGCGTGCGTGCATCGGCACCCACAGCGTGGACAACTGCGCCCGTACTTGACACGGCCCTACTGTCCTCGGTCTGATGGACACGGTTGGTTCAGGTTGCATGTCATGCTCCATCCCCGGTATGGAGGATGCGGGCTGCATTTTCCTCTTCGGCTATAACCCTGCCGATTCGCACCCCATCGTCGCAAGGCGTATCGTGCGAGCCAAAGAAAAGGGTTGCAAGATCATCGTCGCCGACCCGCGCCATATCGAAACCGCGCGTATCGCCGATCTCTACCTTCCGATCAAGAACGGTTGCAACGTTGCGTTCCTCAACGCCTTTGCCAACTGCTTGGTCAACGATGGCCTCTACGACAAGGAATTCGTCGCCGAGCACACGAACGGCTTTGACGAATGGTGGGAGACCATCAAAAACTACACTCCCGAATCCGTACAGGACATCACGGGTGTCGAGCCCGCGTTGATCCACCAAGCTGCCGAGATGTACGCCACGGCGAAGCCCTCTGCCATCATTGGCTGGGGTATGGGCGTATGCCAGCAGAAGCAGAACCTGAAGACGGTGCACACCATCGCCTCCATCGCCTGCGTTGCCGGCCAGATCGGCAAACCCAATTCCGGCCTCGCGCCCGTGCGCGGTCAGAACAACGTCCAGGGCTCCTGCGATATGGGCATGCTGCCCAACCTGTACCCTGGCTACCAGAAGGTCACCGACCCGGCAGTGCGTGCCAAGTTTGCCAAGGCTTGGGGCGTGCCCGAGGAAAAGCTCCCGCTCGAGGAGGGCTACAAGCTCACCGACCTGGGCCACCTGGTCGACGAGGGCAAGGTGCACTGCTTCTACAACTACGGCGAGGACCCGGTGCAGACCGAGCCCGATTCGGCCGGTATGCGCAAGACGCTCTCCGAGCTGGACCTGTTCATTTGCCAGGACATCTTTATGACGCAGACGACCATGCTCGCCGACGTCATCCTGCCTGCCACCTCTTGGGGCGAGCACGAGGGTGTCTTTACTGCATCCGACCGTAGCTTCCAGCACTTTGACGCGGCTGTTCCGCCCAAGGGCGAGTGCCGCCACGACTGGGAGATCTTCGCGGACCTGTCCACGCGCATGGGTTACCCCATGCACTACGACAACACCGAGCAGATCTGGAACGAGTGCATTAGCCTGTGCCCCAACTTTGTGGGCGCGACCTACGAGAAGATGGCTCCCGAGGGCGGTTACGCCCAGTGGCCGGTCAAGAGCACCGATGTGAACGACCACGGTACGCCCGACATGTTCGCTGGTGGCAAGTTCACCACCAAGGACGGCCGCGCCAACCTGATGGCGCACGACTGGGAGGCGCCCTCCGAGCTTCCCGACGATGAGTACCCGCTCATCCTGTGCACCGTCCGCGAGGTCGGCCACTACAGCTGCCGCTCGATGACCGGCAACTGCAAGACGCTGGCGCTGCTCGCCGACGAGCCCGGCTTTGTTCGCATGAATCCCGCGGACGCCCAGGCGCGCGGCATCAAGAACGGCGACATCGTCTCGATTCACAGCCGCCGCGGCCAGGTATACAGCCGCGCCGACGTGAGCGACCGCATCAACAAGGGCACGGTCTATATGACCTACCAGTGGTGGATCGGCAAGTGCAACGAGCTGACCATGCACAAGGTCGACCCGGTCTCGCACACGCCCGAGGACAAGTTTTCCGCCTGCCAGGTCGACGCCATTGCCGACCAGGTCTGGGCCGAGGGCGAGGTCGAGCGTCAGTACACCGAGCTCAAGCAGGCTCTGGTGGACGCCGCCGCTCCCCAGGACGTTGAGCCCGGTGCCGCCAAGTTCGACGACGAGACGCACGTGAACCAAATCGTGTAGTCCCGTTCTCGTTGGCTTTTTGGGCCGGGCGTCCCGTACGTTCGGGAGTCCGGCCCGTTATTTTGAAAGGAAGTGGGGATGAACCGCTTCATCGACATCAACCCGGAGAGGTGCATCGGCTGCGGAACATGTCAGTCCGCCTGTGCCGACGCCCACCGGATGCAGGGTCTTCAGGATACGCCGCGCCTGGCGCTCGTGAAGACCGGCGGTATTTCGGCCGCCCTTGCCTGCCACCATTGCGAGGGTGCCCCCTGCGCCGAGGTTTGCCCGGTGAATGCCATCGAGCACGATGGCGATCGCATCCACGTCAAGGAGCAGGAGTGCATCGGGTGCAGGCTGTGCGCCATCGCGTGCCCCTTCGGAGCCATCCATCCCGATGGCACGTCTATCGCCGGTGTCGCAGGCATGTGCGACCCGACGCCTTCGTATCCTAAGTCCCTGAGCAGCCTGCTTACGTGGGCTCCTGGTCAGTACACCTGCGCTGTCAAGTGCGACCTGTGCGCCTTCGATCCGGACGGCCCGCATTGTGTGGCGGCGTGCCCCACCAAGGCGCTGACCGTCATGGGTGGCGCGGCCGATCGCGAGCTCGACGAGGCCAAGCGCCTGCGCTCGATCGAAAACGGTCCGGTCGTCGACGTTACCGCTGTGGCCCAGGGCCTGTCCGAGAAAGCAGAAGGGAGCGTAAACAATGGATAGCATGACGCTGTTTATCGCATCGCTTGCCGTCTCGTGCATCGGTGCGCTCGCCTCGGTTCTGCTGATCAAGGCCGATAACGCCGCCAAGACCGCCGGCTGCCTTATCGGCGCCGTCGCCGCGGTGCTTTCGTTTGTGGCCGGTATCCAGGCCGTGCTGGGCGATGTCACGTCGGTCGACACCATCGTGTTCTTCCCGTTTGCCCATTTCCAGCTGCTGCTCAATCAGCTGTCCGGCCTGTTCGTGGCGCTCATCTCGGTGCTTGCGTTTGCCGGTTCGATCTACGGCCTCAACTACTTTGATGAGTACCCGGGCAAAAAGGGCCGCGCCGGCTTCTTCTTTAACACCTTCGTGGCGTCCATGATGCTCGTCATCACCGCCGACAACGTGTTTTGGTTCCTGGTCGCCTTTGAGCTCATGTCGCTGACCTCGTACTTCCTGGTCGTGATCGAGGAGAACGAGAACTCCATCCATGGCGGTTGGCTCTACTTTGTGATCGCGCACGTGGGCTTCGTGCTCATCATGGCGAGCTTCCTCACCATGACCAACTTCGCCGGCGGCTCGTTTGCCTTTGCGGATTTCCGCGCCACGCAGTTTAGCCCCGCGGTCGCATCCGTGTGCTTCGTGCTCGCCTTCTTTGGCTTTGGCGCCAAGGCCGGTATCATCCCGCTGCACGGCTGGCTGCCCAAGGCGCATCCCGAGGCGCCGTCCAACGTGTCGGCCCTCATGTCCGGCGGCATGATCAAGATCGGTATCTTCGGCATCCTCAAGGTGGGCCTCGACCTGCTCTCCGCCTCGGGCGTTCAGGTCTGGTGGGGCCTTATGGTCATGGTCTTCGGTGCGATCTCGTCGGTCCTCGGCGTGGCCTTCGCCCTGCAGGAGCATGACATCAAGCGCCTGCTGGCCTATCACTCCGTCGAGAACATCGGCATCATTCTGCTCGGCGTCGGCGCCTCCATGGCCGCTATGGCGCTCAACTCGGTCGGCATCGCCGTCCTGGCTCTGATGGCCGCCCTCTACCACACGTTTAACCACGCGATGTTTAAGGGCGAGCTGTTCTTGGGCGCCGGTGCACTGCTGTACTCCACGGGTACGCGCAATATGGAGAAGATGGGCGGCCTGTTCCGTCGTATGCCGGCAACGGCCATCTGCTTCCTCGTTGGCGCGCTTGCCATCTCGGCCATCCCGCCCTTCAACGGCTTTGTGTCCGAGTGGTTTACCTACCAGTCGCTGTTTAACGCCGCCATGCAGGGCGACAAGGCCGTCATGATCGTGGCCGTGTTCGCTGCCGTCGCGCTTGCCATTACCGGCGCGCTGGCTGTCACGTGCTTCGTCAAGGCCTATGGCGTCTCCTTTGCCTCCGCGCCCCGCTCCGAGGCCGCGGCCAATGCCAAGGAGGTTCCCGCTCCCATGGTGTTTGCGCAGGGCCTGCTCGCGGCCATCTGCGTCGTGCTGGGCATTGGCGCTCCCGTGATCGCGCCCGTGCTGGTCGATGTCGCCGCGTCCGTGCTGCATCCGTACGGTGGCGTGTTTGCCGCCGAGGGCATGGAGCTCATGAACCAGTACTCCGGCGCTGCCACCTCCACGCCCGCGATCGCCATTGCGCTCGTGGTGCTCGTCGGCCTTGCCTGCGGTTATCGCAAGCTCAAGACCGTCGGCAAGGTGCAGAAGTCCCAGCCGTGGGCGTGCGGCTATGCTCCCAACGAGCATATGCCCGTCGTGGCCACGACCTTTGCTTCCGAGGTGTCCTGGTTTATGCAGCCGCTCTACACGCTGCGCGACCGCTGCACGGCCGTCTGCTGGTCCATCGCGCACTTCTTCCAGAAGCTCACCGGTGTGGCCGAGGCTGTGGAGCCCGTACCCGACAAGGTTCTCGTCGATGCCTCGCATAAGGGTGTCGAGAAGCTCGCCGACCTCGCGACTAAGCTCGAGGGCGGCAACTACAGCATCTATATCTGCTACATCGTCGCGGCACTCGTGGTGTTCCTCGTGCTCGCCGTGCAAATGGGTTAAGGAGGGGAGAGCATGAACAACATCGTACTTGCCGTTCTGCAGGGCGTGGTCGTTATGGCCGTCGCGCCGTTCTTCTCCGGTCTCGGTCGCGTGATCCGCGCCAAGATGCACAACCGTCGCGGCCCCAGCATCATGCAGGACTACCGCGACCTGGCCAAGCTCTTTGCGCGCCCCGAGTCCCAGAGCGAGGACGCGAGCTTTGCGCTGCGCATTATGCCGCCGCTGTTCTTCGCCGTTGCCTTTATGCTCGCGATGGGTCTGCCGCTCTTTACGGCACAAAGCCCCATCCCGGTCTTTGGTGACGCCATCACCATCATGTACAGCCTGGCGCTCGCCCGCTTCTTCTTCGCCCTCTGCGGTGTGGATTCGTCCAACGCCTACGCCGGTATCGGCGGCGTCCGCGAGCTGCTCATGAGCGTGCTCATCGAGCCGTCTATGCTGCTGGCGCTGTTTGCCGCTGCCCTGGTTTGCGGCTCCACCGACATCGCCACCATGGGTCAGCACATCATGACGGGCGCCATCGACGCGCCGGTCGCCGTGATCCTCGCCGGCATCACCTTTGCGATTGCCTGCTACATGGAACTCGGCAAACTGCCGTTTGATCAGGCCGAGGCCGAGCAGGAGCTTCAGGAAGGTCCGCTCGCCGAGCTTTCCGGCCCGTCGCTTGCCATGGCCAAGCTCGCCATGTCCATGAAGCAGGTCCTGGTCGTTGCTTGGTTCTGCGCGATCTTTGTCCCCTGGGGTGAGCCCGCGACCGTGGGTGCCGCCGCCGTTTTGGGCGCGGTTATCTTCCTGGTGAAGTGCCTGATCGACTTTGTCGTGTGCGGCGTAATCGAGAACTCCTGCTCGCGCTCGCGTTTTAAGGTGCTTGGCAATCAGACTTGGGCCGTTGTGGGCATCGCCGTTCTGGCGTTTGTTTTCGTGGTCGTTGGCGTGTAGGAGAAGGGAGAAACAATGTCATTTGCAGTCAGTCTGTCCCTTCTCGGCTTGGTCGCTATCGCGGCCCCGATGGTGGCCTCGGTGCTTGTCGCCCTGTTCCCCCGTCCGTACGCCAAGTGGTTCAGCGTTTTGGGTGCCGCCGTCTCGACGGTCTGCACCATCGCCCTCGCCGCGAATTTCGCTGGCGCCGGCATGCCCGACACGCAGGTCCCCCTGATCTCGTTTGGGCGGACCCTCGTCATGGGATTCACCTTCGATCGCATGAGCACGCTGCTCGCGCCCGCCTTTGTGGGTATCGGCCTGCTTGTCGTGATCTATTCGATCCCCTATATGAGCGAGAATAACCGTGAGCATCCCGATGCACCGCGTCGTCGCTTCTACGCGTACCTCGCGACCTTCATCGGCGCCATGGCCGGCCTCGTGTACAGCTCGACCCTTTTGGGCCAGCTTGTGTTCTTTGAGATCACGGGTGCTTGCTCTTGGGGCCTCATTAGCTACTACATGTCGCCTACGGCCAAAAAGGCCGGCATGAAGGCCCTGATCATTACGCATATCGGTGCGCTTGGCCTGTATCTGGGCGCCGCCATCGTGTTTGCCCACACCGGCACCTTCGCCATTACCGCGATTGCCGGCCTCGACGCCAAGCTCAAGGCTATCGTCCTTTTACTCGTGCTGTTTGCGGCCTGGGCCAAGTCCGCACAGGTTCCCATGTACATGTGGCTGCCTTCGGCCATGGAGGCGCCGACGCCTGTTTCGGCCTACCTGCATGGCGCCTCGATGGTCAAGGTCGGCGTGTGCGTGTTCGCGCGTGCACTCGTCTCTGCCGGCGAGATTCCCGAGATCGTGGGCTGGGTCGCCATTATCGACGCCATGGTCACCATGCTCTTTGGTTTCCTTATGTACCTGCCGCAAAAGGACATGAAGCGCCTGCTGGCCTTCTCCACGATCGCCCAGCTCTCCTATGTGTTCTTTGGTCTGGGTCTTTCGGTCTTTGGCAGCCAGCTGGCCTTTGATGGCGCCGTGTGCCACATCTTTAACCACGCCTTCGCCAAGACGCTGTTCTTCCTGATCGCCGGTTCGTTCTCCTTTACCCTCGGCACGCGTATGCTGCCCAAGCTTCGCGGCATCGTAAAGAAGTACCCGATCTCGGGCGTGGGCTTTGGTGTCGCGGCGCTCGCCATTGCCGGCGTGCCGCCCATGAACACGTTCTTCTCGAAGTTCCAGATCATCGCCGGCGGCTTTTCTGTGGGTGCCGGCAACGTTGCGATCCTGGTTCTCGTGTGCATTATGGTCGCCGAGACCGTCGCCACCTTCGCCTGGTTCCTCAAGTGGATGGGCTATTGCCTGCCCGGCGAGCCGAGCGACGAGGTCGCTGCGGGAGCCCCGCTTCCCCGCGCGATGGCATTCGTGTTCATCGTGCTCATCATCATGGTTATCGTCAGCGGCCCGCTTTCGGCCAGCTGGATCGGTTAGGAGGTAGAACGACATGGGTTATTCGATCGTCAACATCCTTGGCGGCCTTCTGATCGTCACGTCCACCATGGTGGTCGTCTCCAAGAACATCAAGCATGCCATCAGCTGGTATGCAGTGCAGTCGCTGGTGCTCGTGGGACTGCTCGCCACGCTCGGTGCCACTACCGGTGCGCAGGAGCTGCTTATGTGGGCCGGATCTGCCTTTATCACCAAGGTCGTCCTGGTCCCTTACATCCTCAACCGCGCATACAAGAAGATGGGTGAGCCGAGCGACGCATCGCTCAAGGCCGGCCTTAAGCCCGCGTGGGCCATTTGCATCATCGCCGTGGAGGTCGCGATCTGCTTTGCCGTCGTGACGCAGATCAGCCTGCCCACGGCCGAGGTCGCAACGCCTGCGCTCGCTATTAGCTTCGCTCACTTCTTTGTGGGCCTCACCTGCATCATCTCGCAGCGCAACATCATGAAGCAGATCTTTGGATACTGCCTTATGGAAAACGGCAGCCATGTGACGCTCGCGCTTTTGGCCCCCACCGCTCCCGAGATCATCGAGATCGGTATCGCCACCGACGCCATCTTTGCCGTCATCATCATGTCCATCGTCGTGCGTCGCATTTGGGACGACTCCCACTCGCTCGATGCGCGCGACCTGTCCGAGCTGAGGGGGTAGTCCATGGAAACGTTGATTCTCGCCCTGCTCGCGACTCCTTTGGTGTTCTCGCTGGTCATGGCGTTTTTGCCCAAGAATACGTCCTATAACGTATTTGCCGGTCTCAACCTGGTCTCCGTCGCAGCCGTACTGGTGCTGTCGATTATGACGGCCGGTGACGTCCTTACGAGCGGCGAAACCGCGAGCGCTCTTGGCCTGTGGTTCCACCTCGATTCGCTGGGCGCCATCTTTGTGCTGCTCATCGGCTTTATCGGTTTTCTTACGGGGCTGTTCTCGCTGCCCTATGTAAAGGCCGATATCGAGGAGGGCTCCATGCCCGCCGAGCGCGCCAAGCAGTATTTTGCGCTGTTTAGCCTTTTTGTGTTCACCATGCTGCTCGCGTGCCTGTCCAACAACATGATCCTCACGTGGGCCGCCGTGGAGGCAACCACGCTTTCCACCGTGTTCCTCGTGGGTATCTACAAGAACAAGACGGCCCTCGAGGCTTCTTGGAAGTATGCGATGGTCTGCACCGCCGGCGTGGCCTTCGGCCTGTTCGGCACGCTGCTGATCTACGCCAACGCCGCCGACGTGATTCCCAACGCCCACGAGGCCGCATTCCTGTCGTGCGTGCTGCCGTATGCCGACCAGTTCGACCCGACGCTCATGCGCCTCGCCTTTGCGTTTGTCGTGATCGGCTTTGGCACCAAGGCCGGCCTGTTCCCCATGCACACTTGGCTGCCCGATGCCCACTCCCAGGCCCCGAGCCCTGTCTCGGCCCTGCTCTCGGGCGTGCTGCTTAAGTGCGCCATGCTTGTGATCATGCGCTTCTACGGCTTTACCATCCAGGCCGTGGGCGCCGAGTATCCGCAACTTTTGCTGCTGATCGTCGGCACGCTGTCCATTTTGGTGGCGGCACTTTCGATGTTTCGCCAGGACGACCTCAAGCGCCGCTTTGCGTACTCGTCTGTGGAGAACGTGGGCGTTATCGCCCTGTGCCTGGGTATCGGTGGCCCGCTGGGTATCGCCGCGGCCCTGCTGCACTGCGTGTTCCACGGCTTTACCAAGACGCTTGCCTTCTGCGTGTCCGGCAACATCCAGCACGCCTTTGGCACGCGTAGCCTGGCCAAGATCCAGGGCGTCGTCGAGGTTGCCCCCGCAACCGCCGCGCTCGCCGTCCTGGCGCTGCTCGGTCTTGGTGCCTTCCCGCCCTTTGGCATGTTTATCTCCGAGTTCCTGACCTTTGTCGCCGGTGTTACCGCCGGTCCCATGTGGTTGGTCGTCGTGGTTGCCCTCGGTCTTACCGTGGCCATCTCCGCGCTCACCCGCATCGCACTCAAGTCGGTATTCGGCCATGCGCCCCAGGGCATGGATAAGCATGAGGCCCCGGTGCTCATGCTTATCCCCGAAATCATCCTGGCTGTCATGATCTTGTGGTTTGGCATCGCCACCCCGCTGCCCCTCGTGCACGGTGTGGAGACCGCGACCGGCATCGTGCTCGAGCAGAGCACCGAGGAACTTCACGCGACGCCGATGTACCGCGCTGTGTTCGGTACCGAGACCGCTCAGAGCGAGGTGGAGTAACGAATGATTGAAACTGAGAACAAGGTGTATGCCCGTCGCTGCGAGAGCCATGTCGAGGCCCTGCGCCGCGCCGTTCCGGGCTGCATCGAGAAGGTCGAGTGGCAGTGCGAGGACCAGCTGACGATTACCGTCAAGCAGGACAAGCTGCCCGAGGCCGTCCATTACCTGTATTACGAGCGCTACGGCTGGATTCCCGTGATTATCGGCAACGACGAGCGCAGTCTGTGCGGTCGCTACGCCGTGTACTACGTCATCTCCATGGAGGGGGAGGACCCCGGCTGGGTGACCGTGCGCACCGAGGTCGATCCCGCCAAGATGACGTTCCCGTCCGTGACGCCGTTCGTCCCCGCCTGCGTGTGGGGCGAGCGCGAGCTGCGCGACATGTTCGGCCTGATTCCCGAGGGCCTGCCCGATCGTCGCCGCCTGGTGCTGCCCGACGATTGGCCCAGCGGCCTGTATCCGCTGCGCAAGGACTCCATGGACTACCGCTTCCGTCCCGCTCCCGCGAGCGACATGGAAAACTACGAGTTCTTGGCCGATACCAAGGGCAAGGAGACGACGCTCGTCCCCATGGGACCGCTGCACATCACCTCCGACGAGCCCGGCCACTTCCGCCTGTTCGTCGAGGGCGAGACGATCGTCGACGCCGATTACCGTCTGTTCTACGTGCACCGCGGCATGGAGAAGGTCGCCGAGACGCGCCTGAACTATGACGCCGTGACGTTCCTCGCCGACCGCATCTGCGGCATCTGCGGCTGCGCCCACTCGGTGGCCTACGCCGAGGCCGTCGAGCGCGCCCAGGGCATTCATGTCCCGCCGCGCGCCCAGTACATCCGCGCTATCATGCTCGAGGTCGAGCGCCTGCACTCGCATCTGCTCAACATTGGCCTGGCGTCGCACTACACGGGCTTCGACTCCGGCTTCCAACAGTTCTTCCGCGTCCGCGAGAAGTCCATGGACCTGGCCGAGAAGCTCTCCGGTCACCGCAAGACCTACGGCCTTAACGTGATCGGCGGCGTGCGTCGCGACATTTTGGCCGAGCAGAAGCTCTCCACGCTCACGACCATCCACCAGCTGCGCTCCGAGGTTCAGGAGCTCGTCGACGTCTTGCTCTCCACGCCCAACTTCATTGAGCGTACGAGCGGTATCGGCATTCTGGACCGCAAGATCGCACGCGACTTCTCGCCGGTCGGCCCGCTCATGCGTGGCTCGGGCTATGCCCGCGACGTGCGCTTTGACCACCCCTTCGACGGCTACGCCGATCCGGACGTCCAAAAGATGCATGCCGCTACGGCCGACACCTGCGATGCCTTCGGCCGTACCGCCGTTCGCATCCAGGAGGTCTACGATTCGATCGACATGATCGAGACCATGCTCGAGAACTGCCCGTCGGGCCCCATCCTCACCACGGATTGGGAGTACACCCCGCACAAGTACGCTATCGGCGCCACCGAGGCGCCGCGCGGCGAGGACGTGCACTGGGCCATGCTCGGCAACAACCAGAAGTGCTACCGCTGGCGCGCCAAGGCCGCCACGTACAGCAACTGGCCGGTCCTGCGCTACATGTTCCGCGGCAACACCGTGGGCGACGCGGCGCTGATCGTCGGCTCGCTCGACCCGTGCTACTCCTGCACCGACCGCGTGACGGTGACCGATGTCGCCGCCAAGCGCGACCACGTGCTCGACAAGGAGCAGTTCGAGAACGTCTGGCGCGACAAGTCGCCGCTTGCGGGCGAGGGCACCATGGCCGCTCCGCTCGATGAGGAGGCGCTCTAATATGCTGAAGCTTTGGAAGGTTAACGCCAAGGCCGGCGACGCGACGGTCAAGTACCCGTTTGCGCCGTTCCCCACCAACAAGGACATGCGCGGCAAGCCCGAGCACAACGCCGAGCTCTGTATCGCCTGCGGTGCCTGCGGCGTGGCGTGCCCGGCCGATGCCATTCGCATGGACACCGACCTTGCGGCCGACACCATCACCTGGTCGATCGACTACGGCCGCTGCATCTTTTGCGGCCGTTGCGAGGAAGCCTGCCCCATGGAGGCCATCAAGCTCACCGAGGAGTTTGAGCTGGCCGTCATGAGCAAGGACGACCTCACCAGCAAGAGCGTCTACACGCTCGAGCACTGCTCGCGTTGCGGCAAGCCGTTTGCCCCGCACAAGGAGATCGACTACGCCAAGCGCCTGCTGCAAAAGACCGGCGGAATGGAGGCCGAGCAGGCCGCCCGTACCGTCGGTATGTGTCAGGAGTGCAAGCGCGAGCTCGACGCCCTGCGCGCCGCCTCGGCCGTAAAGACCGGTAACGCGCACGGCATGGCTGCCAACGAGACGCTTGCGTCCGGCGAGCCCCAGGGCCCCGGCATGGAGTATCTGGGCGGCCACGGCGTGAACCCGGAGTATATCGACCGCGAGCTCAACCCCGATGCGCCCGAGATTCCCGCCGGCCCGGCGCCGGTCGAGGGCATCATCATGGATTTTGAAACGAAGGAGGAGTAACCATGGCCGAACCCACGCTTTTGCCCGAGCGGCTCCAGTACCGCCCGACCAAGATCGAGCTCGACGAGAGCATCGAGAAGGCCAAGGCGACCCTTCTTAAGAAGATCAAGCGCTCGGTGTACGTCTACCGTGTTGACTGCGGTGGCTGCAACGGCTGCGAGATCGAGATCTTCGGTTCCATCACGCCCGTCTTCGACGTCGAGCGCTTTGGCATCAAGGTCGTGCCCTCGCCCCGTCACGCCGATGTGCTGCTGTACACCGGCGCCGTGACGCGTGCCATGCGCATGCCGGCCCTGCGCGCCTTTGAGGCTGCACCCGATCCCAAGATCGTGGTGTCCTATGGCGCGTGCGGCTGCACCGGCGGCATCTTCTACGACAACTACTGCGTCTGGGGCGGCACGGACAAGATTCTGCCGGTCGATGTCTACATCCCCGGCTGCCCGCCCAGCCCCGCGCAGACCATCTACGGCTTTGCCATGGCGCTCGGTCTGCTGGACCAAAAGCTCCATGCCGAGACCACGGTGGAGGCCGCCGGCGAGCAGGCCGATATCCTGCACCCCGGCGTGCCGTACAAGCTGCGCGTTGCCATCGAGCGCGAGGCTCGCGCCATGAGCGGCTACCGTTATGGCCGCGATTTGGCCAATGAGTTTATGGATACGCTCGAGGGTGCACCCAAGGGCGATATCCGCGGTGCCATGGCGCTGCTCATCGACAAGCAGGAAGATCCGCGCCGCGTTGAGGTCTACTCGGCGCTGCAGGATCTGGTGCTGGCCGGAGGTCGCTAGATGGAACTCACGGACCGCTCTGGTTACTTTGCGGGTCCCGGCATGCTCGGCGGCTCCTTTGGCGATGCCTTGCGCGCAAGCGACGAGGCCGCCGAGGGCGTCGCCGACCCCTGCCTGGGCCATGCGCCCGACCAGGTGGTCTTCTATGAGCTCACGCGCAAGTTTGTGGAGACCGAGGAAGACGTTCCCCAGGAGGCCTGCGACGTGCTGTACTACACGCTCGCCGTGGGCCACCACACCGGCGTGCTCGACTGCTTTGAGCCGCGCCTGTCGGTGCCGGTGGATGTCTTCTATTCGCTCGTCGACGCGCTGCCGGAGGGGGAGGCCAAGACCAAGTTCGAGGCCATCCGCTCCTTTGGCGAGTGCCAGCTCGACAAGGCGGCGGTGCCGTCGCTGCTCGAGGCCTGCGATGCACTGCTCGACGAGCGCGGTTTTCGCGGTTCTGCCAAGGCCGGCATCTCGGTGTTCGACGACGACTTTGGCCTGCATGCCCAGCAGGTCGCGTTTCTGATGAAGTTCCGCAATCTGGTTGAGCGCGTGCGCGATGTGTCGGGCGTGTATCTGACGGGAAGGTTGCAGTAATGGGTCGCGTTGTGGATGGCCGCGTGTACGGTGCTCCCTTTGCGGGCATTGTGCTCACGGCGGGAAGCGTGCTGCGTGCCGACGATGCCGCCGGCCCCGTGCTCTCCAAAAAGATGGAGGACGCGCCCATCGCCGGTTGGTACACCATCGACGGCGGGCAAACGCCCGAGGACGACATCATCGAGGTCAAGCGCGAGCGTCCGCCGCGTTTGGTTTTGGTCGATGCCGCCGACATGGCGCTGCCCGTTGGGTCTATCCGCCTGCTCGATAAGCGCGATGTGGCCCGCAAGTCGATGTTCACCACGCATTCGCTCCCTTTGTCGATTCTGATCGAGGAAATCGAGCAATCGTGCGAAGATATCGTCTTCATAGGGATTCAGCCGGGCGATACGGAGTTTTACAACCCTATGTCCCCGGAGGTCTTTGAGGCCGTCGACGCCGTGTACGACGCCGTGGCCGCCAACGACTTTTCCCGCTTTGTCCGCTTGGGGCAGGAGCTGTAACAGCGCTTGCCCCTGCTGATTAGGAAAGAAGTGATTGACATGGCAGATTCCAAGGCAGAATATCCCGCTCCCGATTGCCTGACGCCCGCCGCGATCGAGGCCAAGACCGAGGCCGCCGGCGTGACCAAGGCCAAACTGCCGGTCGCAAAGGCCTTTCTGTTGGCAATGTTCGCCGGCGCGTTTATCGCCTTCGGCGGTCTGTTCTTTACCGTGTTTTTGAGCGATAGCACGCTGGGCTGGGGCGCCCAGCGCGTCGTGGGCGGCCTGTGCTTTTGCCTGGGCCTGGTGCTGGTACTGGTGTGTGGCGCCGAGTTGTTCACCGGCAACTCACTTATGGTCTGCGCGCTCAAGAGCAAAAAGATCACCCTGGTCCAGATGCTCAAGGCTTGGGTCGTCGTATGGGTCGGTAACTTTGTCGGTGCTCTGTTCATCGTCTTTTTGGTGTACATGGCCGGCATTTACAAGCTCAACGGCGAGGCGGTCGCCAATTCCATGGTGAGCGTCGCCGCCGGCAAGGTGACGATCGACTGGGTGACGATCTTCTTCCGCGGCATCCTGTGCAACATCTTTGTGTGCCTGGCCGTGTGGATCGGTACTGCGGGCAAGACCGTGGTCGATAAGGTTGTGGGCATTTTGCTGCCCATCGCCGCCTTTGTGGCCTGCGGTTTTGAGCACTGCGTTGCCAACATGTACTTTTTGCCCATGGGTGCCGTGATGCATGCATGCGGCTATGGTGCCAAGGTTGCCGGGGCCGATTCGCTCAACGTCGCGGGTATTGCGTTTAATCTGTCCGCCGCCACGCTGGGCAACATTGTGGGCGGTGCTGTTCTGATCGCGCTCGGCTACTGGTTTATCTACGCCAAGAAGTCCGAGGCGTAAAGTACCGTCTGTTTGACGTTGGGCCTCCCGCGGGGCGTTGCCGTGCGGGAGGCTTTTTGGGTCTGGGGCTCGTTGCCGGGCTTTTGGTCTGTTGTGTTTGGCTGATGAAAGGGGTAATCGAGATGGCATCTGCTGTGAAGCGTGACGGTCGCGCCGTGGTGACCACATGCGGGGGATGTTATGCCGATTGCGCCTTTGCGGCACGCGTTGAGGACGGTCGCGTGGTGGCCGAGTTGCCGGTGCCGGGGCATCCGTGCGCGGCGCGTGCCCTGTGCGCCCGCGGACGGCATCGCCTGGCAATGCCGTTTGACGAGCGCGACCGGATTTTGCACCCCATGCGCCGACGAGCTGATGGCTCGGGGTTCGATGCGATTACCTGGGACGAGGCGTTTGCTCAGATTGCCGAGCGTCTTTTGGGGATTGTTGACGAGTGCGGGCCTCGTGCGCTGGGCATGACACTCGGCGTGCCCTCGTTCGACCGCTACTGGGCCTATCGTCTTATGCACGCGCTGGGTTCGCCCAACGTGTACGGCGCCGATGGTGCCTGCGAGGTAAGCCGTCTCACCGGTTGGGAGCATAGCTTGGGCTATAGTCCCGCCTCCGACCTGGCGCATACCGATTGCATCATGTATTTGGGGCGTTCCATTGTCGATTCGTCGACGATGGGGGCCGTTGATGCGCTCAACGATGCCCGTCGACGTGGGGCTAAGATTATCGTGGTCGACCCCCGGCGCAGCGGTTCGGCCGCTATTGCCGATCGCTGGCTCCGCGTGCGCCCGGGCTGCGACTTGGCGCTGCTGTTGGGTATTGTCCACGTGTTGATTGCCGAGGACCTGTACGATCACGAGTTTGTTGCCCGCTATACCACGGGGTTTGACGAGCTGGCGCAGGCGGCCAGTGCTTGGACGCCCGAGTGGGCCGAGTCGATGTGCGACGTGCCGGCCGCAGAGATTGTCGCCACGGCGCGCGAGCTAGCTGCCGCCGCGCCTGCCGCTGTGGTGGATGCAGGCTTTCATGGTGGCATCGGCATCGCGTATGCCAATAGCACCCAGACCGCGCGCGCTATCTGTTTGGTCGATGTGCTGCTGGGCTGCATCGGACATGCGGGCGGTGCCCTCAACCCGCCCACACCGCTTGCGTTGGGCGATTTGGACCCTGCGCGTTTCGCGACGCCGTCGATGCCACGTGAGCCCAAGTTGGGGTCCGAACGTTATCCGCTCGTCGACCCCGAGCGCGGTCTGTGCACGACCATCGGCCAGTCGATTCTTGCCGGCGATTTGCGTGGGCTCATCGTCTATGCCAGTAACCCCGGTGCGGGCTATGGCAATGCGCAGGCTTGGTTGGGCATCTTGCAGCAGCTCGACTTGCTCGTGACGATTGATATTCGCTGGTCCGAGACGGCGCGCGCTTCCGACTTCGTGCTGCCCGACGTGACGTATCTGGAGGCCGACCGCGGCGTGGGAATGGTCGTGGGCGCCAACGATTCGCGCGTGTTCTACCGCAACGCCGTGCTGCCTGTGCAGCATGACGACACACGTCCCGGTCGGGAGATTTTTGCCGGTCTGGCGCAGGCGTGTGGCGTGGGCGAGTACTTCCAGTTTACGTCTGACGATCTGGCGGCTGCCCAGGTGGCGCCTTTTGGGATCAATCTGGACGAGCTCATGGAGTGCGGCTGGGCCGATACGGGCATAACGCTGCCGACGCGCACGGGTGAGCCGGTGATTCCGCTTGCCGGCGGCAAGATTGCGCTGGCAAGCGACGTATGGGAACGAGCCGGCATGGGTCGTGTACCCAACTGGATCGCTCCCATGGTGGAGCCTGGCCCGGGGATGTTTCGCCTCATTAGCGGTAACCGTCCCTTTGAGTCGCACACCTCGCGCAGGCTTGCGGCCCAGGGTGCCGCCGAGGCTGGATCGGACCTGGATGCCGTGCAGATGAATGCCGATGCTGCTGCGCGCATGGGCATCGCCGACGGGGAGATCGTCGAGCTTGTGAGCGACATGGGCCGCGACCGCGTGCGCGTGGAGACGACGCCCTATCTGCATCCGGCGTGCATCTTCACCTCGGCCGCTCCCGGCGGACGCGCATTCGGTGCTGAGGTTGGTGGCCGGCAGGCCTTGGGCGTTGGCCCGCTCGACCACACGCCGCTGCGCTGGGACCCGTTGACGGGCGCCGCGCTCACCCAGGAAAACGCCGTTCGCGTGGAAAAGATTGTCGCGCGCGAGGATAATGACGAGTAATTGACTCAGCTGATGTATTCGACTGATCCACGTTTCTTTTGAAAGGCTGCACATGAGCGATAGCCAGAACATGTCTGATGAGGTACGCGCCCGCCTGCGCGCTATTCCTTCCGTCAACGAGCTGCTTGCCGAGTGGCCGGTGGTGAAGGCGGCGGGGGAGACCTGCGACGCGGTGGTGCATGCCGCCGTCACGGCCGAGCTCGACGAGGAGCGCGCCGCCATTCGCGCCGGTGCCGCCCCGCGCTCTAAGCGCGACCTGGCTTCGGCCATCGAGTGGCGTGCTCACCGCTCCGCGCTGCCGAGCCTGCGTCCCGCCGTCAACGCTACGGGCGTGGTCATCCATACCAACTTGGGTCGCGCCCCGCTCGCGGAGTCGGCCGCCAAGGCCGTGGCCGAGGTCGCGCGCGGGTACAGCACGCTCGAGTACAGCGTGGACACCTGCTCGCGTGGGTCGCGCAAGGAGCACGCTGCCCAGCTGATTCGCTCTCTCACCGGTGCCGAGGACGCGCTCGTGGTCAACAACAATGCCGCCGCGGTGCTGCTGGTACTGGCGACTCACGCTGCGGGCAAGGAGGTTATCGTCAGCCGCGGCGAGCTTGTCGAGATCGGCGGCAGCTTCCGTATCCCCGATGTTATGGAGGCCTCGGGTGCCAAGCTCGTTGAGGTCGGGGCCACCAACCGCACGCATTTGAGCGACTACGAGCGCGCCATCACGCCCGAAACGGCCATGATCCTCAAGGTCCATCCTTCCAACTATCGCATCGAGGGTTTTCACGAGGAAGTGAGCTCTCGGGAGCTTGCCGCCCTGGCCCACAAGCATGGTCTGCTGTTCTACGAGGACCAGGGGTCTGGCGCGCTGCTGCCCGACGATATCCTGGTTCGCGGCGGCGAGGAGACCACGCCGACCTCGGTCGCGGCGGGGCTTGATATCGTGTCGTGTTCGGGCGATAAGCTGCTCGGTGCCGCACAGGCGGGCATTATCATGGGTCGTCGCGATCTGGTCCAGGCCTGCGGGTCGCATCCGCTTATGCGTGCTCTGCGTCCGGGCAAGTTGGCGCTCACGGCGCTTGAGGCCACGCTTCGCATCTACATGGACGGTGCCGATGTTGCCCATCGCGAGGTGCCGGTGCTCAGCATGCTCACGCTTCCGCAGGCTCATCTGGAGCGTCGTGCCCGTAAGCTGCGCGATTGTATGGTCGCCGGGCTCGATAAGGCCGGTTGCCCGTGCGCCGTTGAGTTGGAGATTGTCGAGGAGTCCTCGACACCCGGTGGCGGTTCGCTGCCTACCATGGAGCTACCCACGATGTGCGTTGCCGTGCGCCTTGTTGACGAGCGCCTGACGGTCGACGCGCTTAAGCGCTCGCTTGTCCAGGACTTCGACACGCCGGTCGTCACACGAACCTCGCACGATCGCATTTTGTTTGACGTGCGCACGCTCGTGGGTGACCGCGATATCGAGACGGCGGCAACGACGCTCGTCGCGTGCGTTAAGAAGGCGATTGCTCGATGAGTGAGGTTCAGGCGTTGGTGGAGTGTCCCGTTATCGTTGGCACGGCGGGCCACGTCGACCACGGTAAGTCCGCACTGATCGAGGCGCTGACCGGCAAGAATCCCGACCGTCTGGAGGTTGAGCGCCGTCGCGGTATGACCGTGGAGCTGGGCTTTGGCGAGCTGGCGCTGCCGAGCGGCAAGATCGTTGGCCTGGTCGACGTGCCCGGGCATGCCCATTACCTGCGCGCCATGGTGCAGGGTGCCACGGGCATTGATGTTGCCGTGTTGGTGGTCTCTGCCGTCGAGGGCGTGATGCCGCAGACCCGCGAGCACGTGCATGTGCTGGAACTGCTGGGCGTTACGCATATGGTGGTCGCGCTGACGATGTGCGATTTGGCTGATGCCGAGATGACCGAGCTTGCCGAGCTCGATGTCGACGACTTTTTGTCGGGTACCGTGTTTGCGGGCGCGCCGATCGTGCCTGTGTCGTCTAAGACGGGCGAGGGGATTGATGCGCTGCTGGCAGCGCTCGATGAGTGCGTGGATGCCTGCTGGGATACCTGCCGCGACCGTGCCGAGCGCACCGATGCCGCGCCGCGCTTGCCGATTGACCGCTGCTTTACGATCAAGGGCGCCGGCACCGTCGTGACGGGAACGCTGCACGATGCGCCGGTTGCGGTGGGCGATGAGCTCGTCGCGCTGCCGTCGCGCACGGCCTGCCGCGTACGCGGGATCCAAGTGCATGGCGACACGCAGCGGGCGCTGCCCGGTCAGCGCGTGGCGCTCAACCTGGTGGGCGATGGCGTCGCTGCGCTCGATCGCGGTGAGATGCTCGGCGTGGAGGGTCACTTTGGCCAGACGCTGCGCTTTATGATGGCGTTTACGTTTTTGGGTCGCGAGGGAGCCAAGCCGCGTGTGCTCGAGTCGGGTGCGCGCGTGCACGTGATGGCCGGTACGGCCGAGGTCGTCGGCCGCATCATGTTCATGGAGGGCGAGGCCCCCATGGCGGTGGGCGAGACCCGTACCGTGCAGGTGCGCTTGGAGGAACCGCTGCCGCTGCGTGCCGGCGACCATGCCGTGGTGCTGTCCTATTCGCCGGTCATGCTCATCGGCGGCGGGCGCGTGCTGCTTTCGCGCTGCCGTCGCTCGCGCGAGCTTTCGGCGGGGGAGCGTGCGCTGTATGTGGCGCTCGAGTCCGGCGATATCGCGGGCGGTGTGGGCGCTTGGCTTGCGCTGCAGGCGCTGCCGGTTACGGTGATTGATGTTGCCGAGGCTTTGGATCTTGGTGTCGGCCAGGTCGATGCCGCGCTGCGCGGGTTGGTGACGCAGGGCTCCGTTCGCAAACTTGCCGCGGGTGAAACGGACCTCTTGGCGGACGCCGTGGTGCTTGACGCTGCGATGGATGCCCTGGCGGCGACCCTGTCTGCCATGCACGCGGCTGCCCCCAAGGAGACGGGCTTTACGCCCGGCGCCGTCGCCCATGCTGCTTGGCCTACCGCTGACGATACAGTTGCCGCAGCCCTGATTTCCGAGGGCTGCTCTCGCGGCGTGTGCGCCTCCGAGGGCGCCGAGGTGTTCGATCCGCATTCGGCCGCCGCGGCGGCACGCGTGGTGCGCGAGGCCAGCGAACGCATCGTTGCCTTGCTGGACGAAGCCGGCCTCGATGCGCCGACGTTGCCCGAGGTGGGCGAGCAACTCCAGCTCGATCGCGACACCATGACGCGTGCGCTGCGCGAGCTTTCGCTCAACCGTTCCATCGTGAAGGTCGAACGTGACGTTGCCCTGTCCGCTACCGCCGAGGCCCATGCGCGCGAGCTTGTCGCTGCTGCCATCACCGACGCCGGCGGCGCTGCCACCACGAGTGTGCTACGCGAGTCCCTGGGCGTGTCGCGCAAGCGCGCCATCAGCATCCTTGAGCATCTAGATGCCGTACGCTTCACAGTCCTTGACAAGGATGCCGGCGGCCTGCGCTCCCTGCGCTAGGCCGGTCACCTGCCCCCGTCTCCTCTGTTGCGGTGAAATAGTTCCTAGTTGGGGGCTTTGGCAGCAAAAACAGGAACTATTCCACCGCAACTTCTTGCTCGTCTTTTTGGGATGGAGCCGTTTCGGTTTGGTAAAATACCGGCGCACTTGGGAACGGATGGGCTCCGGTGGGCTCCGCGGTCCTCAAAACCGTTGCGAGGCGTGCAAAACGTCTTGGATGTGTTCGATTCACATACGTTCCCGCCATACGCTACCAGCGCTTTTGTGCTCGCGGTCTTGCTGCGTGCCGCAAAGGCGCTGTTTTGTTTTGGCGCGGGGTTGTCGTGTCGCCTTCTTTTTCGGCGATGGCGCATGGCCTCGTGCACCGGGTTTTTAGCATGCCGATGGGGGTGGTTTGCCGTATGACTACCGTAAGACGGGCCGATCTTTCTTGCGTCGTTCAAGCGGGCGGGTTGTCCTCGCGTATGGGCTGCGATAAGGCGCGCATGGCGTTTTGCGGCGAGCCGCTCATCGAGCGCGTGCTGGGTCGGCTGGCGCCAGTTGCCGGCGAACTGGTCGTCACGACGTCGCGCCCCTGCGAGCTTGCCCACCTTGAAGAGCGCGCGTTTGGCGGCCTGGTGCCGCGTGTGGTGGCGGACCTTGAAGGGCCGGCGGGCGCCATGCGCGGCATCGCGAGCTCGTTGGCTGCGGCTCGGCTGCCTCTCGTGGCGATCGTTGCCTGCGATATGCCGTTTGTCTCGCCGGAACTCATCGGCGCTCTTGCGGATCGTGTTGAGGTCGAGGCGCTCGACGCGTGCGTGCCGCGCGAGGAGCGGGGGATTGAGCCGCTTTGCGCCGTCTGGCGCCGTGACGCGTGTGCGCCGGTTGCCCAAGAGCTGCTCGCCTGCGACCGCCAGCGCATTCGCTGCCTGATCAATCGCGTTCAGGCTGGTTATATGGATGAGTCGCAGATCGTTAAGGCCGCCGGCTCGACGCTCTGCTTCGAGAACGTCAATACGCCCGAGGAGTTTGCGGCGGCCGAGTTACTCGCCTAGACGATTGGAGTTGCCATGTCTCACGATATTTGTCCCGACACGGGAGAACCTTGCACTTGCGACGGGTCCGAACCCTGTACCTGCGGTTGCGATGGCTGTGGACATACTGCGGAAGAGGAAGCGGCCGCCGCGGCGTATCGCGATGCACACCGCGAAGGCCCGTCCGGTGATGCTCTCGACCATGAACGCAAAATCATCGTGTCGTTCGACAGCACCTTCGATGTGATGGAATGCGAACAGCTGTGCCTTGCCGCCGGTGTTCCTGGGCGCATCATGCCGCTGCCCGGCTCCATCACCGCCGGCTGCGGACTGTGCTGGGCCATGCCGTTCTCGGGCGATGCCCTCGCCGCCTTCCGCGCCGCCACCGAGGGCCGCGTAACCCCCGCCGACTACCACCAGCTCGTCCTCTAACCACCAACACCACCACAAAGGTGCCTGTCCCCAATGTGGTGGTTTGGAACACGTGGACGAAACAGGTTTGAAACACGGGTTTTGCACGTCAGGCACTCAAAAACGCTTCTACCTGCATCGTAATCAAAACGAAACATCCGCTCGTCGGCTTATGCGAAACTTTGCTGCAACAGTGCGATATTATCCATACTCGATAAAGCTCGCGGCGCATGGGGCGCCTCGAACGACACTTTTCTTTTCCATCAATTGGAGGAAGCATGAGCTACACGCAGAAAGTTCTCGACGAGCTCAAGGCCCGCTATCCCGAGCAGCCTGAGTTCATCCAGGCCGCGACCGAGATCCTCGGCACCATCCAGCCGGCGCTCGACGCCCATCCCGAGTACGAGGAGGCCGCCCTGCTTGAGCGCCTCGTCGAGCCCGAGCGCATCGTCATGTTCCGTGTCCCCTGGGTCGACGACCAGGGCAAGGTCCAGGTCAATCGCGGCTACCGCGTCGAGTTCAACTCTGCCATTGGACCTTACAAGGGCGGCCTGCGCTTTAACCCGACGGTCACCCTGGGCATGCTCAAGTTCCTGGGTCTGGAGCAGATTCTCAAGAACAGCCTGACCACCCTTCCCATGGGCGGCGGCAAGGGCGGCTCCGACTTTGACCCCAAGGGCAAGTCCAACAACGAGATCATGCACTTCTGCCAGTCCTTCATGACCGAGCTCTATCGCCACATCGGTCCCAACACCGACGTTCCCGCCGGCGACCTGGGCGTTGGCGGCCGCGAGGTTGCCTACCTGTTCGGTCAGTACAAGCGCCTGACCAACGAGTGGACCGGCGTCCTCACCGGCAAGGGCCTCTCCTTTGGCGGCTCGCTCGCCCGTACCGAGGCCACCGGTTACGGTCTGGCCTACTTTGTGGACGAGTACCTCAAGAGCCGCGGCGACTCCTTCGAGGGCAAGAACGTCGTCGTTCACGGCTCCGGCAACGTCGCTATCTACGCGGTCCAGAAGGTCACTCAGCTCGGCGGCAAGGTGCTCGCCTGCTCCGATACCCACGGCTGGGTCGAGGATCCCGACGGCATCGACTACACCGTGCTCGAGCTCATCTACAACAAGAAGCGCTCTGGCCACGACAAGGGCGTTACGCTCGCTATGTACGTTGACGAGAGGCCCAGCGCCGTGTGGCACGAGGGCGACGGCCGCGGCGTGTGGCAGCTTCCCTGCGACATCGCGCTGCCCTGCGCTCGCGAGAACACGCTGCTGCTCGAGGACGCCCAGGCGCTCGTCGCCAACGGCTGCACGGTGGTCGGCGAGGGCGCGAACATGCCTACGACCATCGAGGCCACGACCTACTTCCAGGAGAACGGCGTCGCCTTTATGCCCGGCAAGGCTGCCAACGCCGGCGGCGTACTCGTATCCGGCCTGGAGATGAGCCAGAATGCCGAGCACCTGTCCTGGACCTTCGAGGAGGTCGACGGCAAGCTCGAGCAGCTCATGCGCGGCATGTTCCACAACGTGGACGACACCGCCAAGGAGTATGGCCAGGAGGGCAATTTCGTCATGGGCGCCAACATCGCCGGCTTCCTGAAGGTCGCCGACGCCATGCTCGCCCAGGGCGTCTGCTAAATCTTCGCTCGACATAGCATGTGATGAGGCTCCCAGCCATTCCGGCTGGGAGCCTTTTCTATCCCGGAGGACTCCTCATAACTTGCGGTGATATACGGACTGTTTAGCGTCCCAGAACGGCTAATCAGTCCGTATATCACCGCAAGTTATGGATGGGTGGGTGGATTTTGTCCTAAAACGGTGTGCGGCTCCTCGTTTGGTACACTTAAAAGTACTGGACAAGTGAAGAGATGGGGGAGAACGTGCTCAAGTTCGGTACCTACGTCCGTGTTGGAAACGCGGCCGAAGCCTATGAGCTCTTGCAGAAGAACCGCAACAACAAGATTGTGGGCGGCGGCATCTGGATGCGCCTGGGTTCGCGTCGCGTGGCGACGGCGATTGACCTTTCGGCCTGCGGACTCGATCAGATCGAGGAGACCGAGACCGAGTTTCGCATCGGTGCCATGTGCACCCTGCGCCAGCTCGAGCGTCATGCCGGGCTCAACGCGCTTGTCAACAATGTCTTTGAGTTCGCCATCCACGACATCGTGGGCGTGCAGCTGCGCAATACCGCCACGGTGGGCGGCAGCATCTACGGCCGCTTTGGTTTTTCGGACGTGCTCTCGGCCTTTTTGGCGCTCGATTCGTATGTTGAGCTGACGGGCGCCGGCCGCGTGCCGCTCGCGGAGTTCGTGGACATGGGCTACGTGCGTGACGTGATTGAGCACGTCGTAGTCGTCAAGCACGATTACCGTGCGAGCTACGAGGCCGTGCGCAAGGCCGCGACGGACTTCCCCTCGCTGAACGTCACCGCCGCCTGGTGGGACAACAGCTGGCATGTCACCGTGGGCGCCCGCCCGCTGCGCGCGACCTTGCTGCAGGGCGAGTCGTGTGGCCTGGTGAACGAGCGGCCTTCCGAGGACGAGCTTCGCGCCCTGGCCGCGTCCGTACGCGCACTGAGCTATGGCACCAACCTGTGGGGCTCGGCTGACTACCGCCGCCGCATCTCGGCACCGTTGGCGATTCAGGCCGTGCGCCGCGCCGCCGGCATCGAGCTTTCTGCCGCGCTTGCCCGCGAGCTCGAGACCGTGCAGATCCCTAAGTTCGCCACGGATGAGTATTCCTGCCGCCGCGTGCCCGGCGTCGATTCTAGCGAGGTGCGCTAATGGCTGCCAAACTCATCGATCTTTCCTTTACGCTCAACGGCCGTAAGGTCAAGGTTCAGATTGCCCCCGACACCATGCTCTTTGCGCTGCTGCGCGAGCAGGGCTGCGCGTCGGTACGCTGTGCCTGTGAGACCACCAACTGCGGTCTGTGCACGGTGTGGCTCGACGGCGACCCGGTGCTGAGCTGCTCGGTTCCCGCCGCCCGTGTTGAGGGCCATACCATCACCACACTCGAGGGTCTCAAGGCCGAGTCTGAGGCGCTGACCCGCGCAATGGCTGCCGAAGGCGCCGAGCAGTGCGGTTTTTGCGCTCCCGGCCTCATCATGAACGTGCTGGCGCTTGCCCGCGCCGCCAAGGAGGACCCGAGCCTCGTCGCCACGCGCGAGGAGCTCTCGCGCCAGCTCGCCGGCAACCTCTGCCGTTGCAGCGGCTACGAGAGCCAGCTGCGCGCCATCGTGCGCTTCCTCAACGAGTCCGGCGTGCAGGTGGGCTTTGAGATGCCCGAGCTGCCGGTCAACGACACCAGTTCTGACGGCGTCTCCTATAAGCAGATCACTCATAAGCAGCCCAAGAAGGACTCGAAGGCCCTGCTCGAGGGGCGTCCCGTCTACACGGGCGACCTGGTGCCCGCCGGCGCCCTGATCGTCAAGCTCAAGCGCAGCCCCTATGCCCGCGCCAAGATCCGTTCCATCGATACGTCGCGCGCACTGAAGGTACCCGGCGTCGTGGGCGTCTACACATACGAGGACGTTCCCAAGCGCCGCTTTACCATTGCCGGCCAGAGCTATCCGCAGCCGAGTCCCTACGACCGCCTGATCCTCGAGAACCTCGTGCGCTACCAAAACGAGGAGGTGGCGATCGTCGCCGCCGAGACCGAGGAGGCCGCCGACAAGGCGCTCAAGCTCATCAAGGTCGACTACGAGGTGCTCGAGCCGCTGCTCGACTTTACCCAGGCACTCGATAACGACATCGTGGTCCACCCCGAGGGCGACGTGACCTTTATGTTTCCGCAGGGCGGCGACGTCCCGCGCAACTTGGTATGCAGCGGCACGAGCGACTTTGGCGACTTGGACGAGGCCTTTGCCCAGAGCGACATCGTCTTCACCCGCACCTACACCAGCCAGGCCACGCAGACCGCGCCCATGGAGACCTTCCGAGCCTTCGCGACGACCGACGCGTTTGGGCGCATTTCGGTGACCACCTCTACGCAGGTGCCCTTCCACGTGCGCCGCATGGTCGCGCAGTCGCTCGATATTCCGCAGTCGCAGGTGCAGGTCATTAAGCCGCGCATCGGTGGCGGCTTTGGCTCCAAGCAGACGGGCTGCTGCGAGATCTTCGTGGCGTTCGTCACCCAGCAGACCGGCCGTCCGAGTTACTGCTGCTACACCCGTGAGGAGACCATCACCGCGGGCAACTCGCGCCACCAGATGCAGATGACCGTCAAGCTGGGCGCCATGAACGACGGCACCATCACGGCCATCGATCTGCACACGCTGTCTAACGCCGGCGCGTACGGCGAGCACGCTACCACGACAATCGGCCTTTCGGGCCATAAGAGCCTGCCCATCTACAACCATGTGAAGGCGAGCCGCTTTAGCTGGGACGCCGTCTACACCAACACCAACCGCGGCGGCGCGTATCGCGGCTACGGTGCCACCCAGGGTCAGTTTGCCGTGGAGAGCGCCGTCAACGAGCTCGCCGACATGCTGCACATGGACCCCGCCGACCTGCGCCTTAAGAACATCGTGCGCGAGGGCGAGATCATGCCGCAGTACTACAACGAGAAGCTCAACGCCTGCGCACTCGACCGCTGCCTGCTGCGCGCGATGGACATGATCGGCTGGCGCGACAAGCCGCTAGCCGTCGACCTGGGCGACCGCGTGCGTGCCCTTGGCTGCGCGCTCACCATGCAGGGCTCGGGCATCTCTAACGTGGACATCGCCGGCATCGATATGCGCCTGGAAGAGGACGGCTTCATTACCATCGGTACCGGCGCCACCGATAACGGCATGGGCGTCGACACGATTCTGGCGCAGATTGCCGCCGAGGAGCTGGGCGTTGAAAGCTCGCTCATTGTGGTGCACGGCGTGGACACCGACGTGTCGCCGTTCGACGCCGGCTCGTACGCGAGTTCGGGCACGTACGTGACGGGCTTGGCAGCAAAGAACGCCGCGACCGAGCTGCGCGAGAAGATCTGCGCCAAGGCCGCCCAGATGTGGGACGTGGACGCCGCCGATGTGGTCTTTGATGGTCAGTATGTGCGCCTGTCCGACGAGCGTGCCGCGCGCGAGCAGAACCGCTACCTCACGCTGCGCGACTTTGCCAACCTGTGCGTCAAGAACATCGCGGGCGGCGACGCGCTGACCTCGCATGCCTCTGCCTGCCTGCCCGTTTCGCCTCCGCCGTTTATGGCCGGCATTGCCGAGGTCGAGGTTGACAAGGCCACCGGCAAGGTGACCGTGGTGGATTACGCCGCTGCCGTTGACTGCGGCACCGTGATCAACGAGGCGCTCGCGCGCGTCCAGGCCGAGGGCGGCATTGCCCAGGGTATCGGTCACGCGCTCTACGAGATTGTCGAGCACGACGACCGCGGCCGCCTGCGCACCGGCAACTTTATGAGCTACAAGCTGCCCACGCGACTGGATATCGGTAGCATCCGCGTGGCCTTTGAGCCGAGCTACGAGCCGACGGGCCCGTTTGGCGCCAAGTCGATCGGCGAGGTCGTCATCAACACGCCGCTCGCTGCCGTTGCCTCGGCCGTGGCGCACGCCACCGGCCATCAGGTTCGCTCACTGCCGATCACGCCCGAGAAGGCCCTGCTGGGGGAGTAGGCGAGGAGGCGCTGTACCCGCTCATTGCCTAGCCCGGGGAAACTGCAGCCCACTTTTCAACTGAATTGTGGGCTGCAGTTTCCGTTTGAGGGCCTTGGCGGAAAGTGCATCCCGGAATAGGGGCTCAAAACGGGTTGCAGTTTCCGGTTGATGGCTATAGCGGAAATTGCATCCCATTCCGAGGCCCCAAACCGGGACACGCTTTCCGGCGCATGGCCAGCATCGCCAGGCTGCCGAGTCCTACCGAAGTTGCGGTGGAATAGGGACTGTTTTGGAGGACTGGAGCCCCAAACAGTCCCTATTCCACCGCAACTTATGAGATGGGGTGGCGTGCTCTATTGGCTTGCTCTCGTGGTGAGGTCGTGAGCCTGTAAAAGGTGTGCGTGCGCTTGTCGTTCGTATCTGCTATCATTCCTAGTCTGTGCGCTCATGCGGGCGTGGCGGAATTGGTAGACGCGCCAGATTTAGGTTCTGGTGGGATTCCCGTGAAGGTTCGAGTCCTTTCGCCCGCACCATCGCACCTGCGTCGGCTCACGCCGTCGCGACACTTTGTTGCATAAAGGTACCAGCACCTCAGATAAGCTGGGCAGTATGAGGAGGAACGTGTTGAACATCACCGCTTCTGACGTCAAGGACGCCAAGCTCACCGCTACGGTCACCATCCCGGCCGCCGACGTCGACGCCGCGATCAAGAAGGCCTACAAGGACACCGCCAAGAAGTACCGCTTCCCGGGCTTCCGCGCCGGCAAGGCTCCCCGTCCGGTCATCGACTCCGCACTTGGCGCCGAGGCTACCCTCGCTCAGGCCACCAACGACCTGATCGCCGCCAACGAGCCCGCCGTCCTCAACGAGCTGGACATCGTCCCCACCAAGAACGGTGACTACAAGGAGCTCGACCTCGCCAAGGATCACGAGGACTACACCTACACCGTCGAGTTCTCCCTGCGTCCTGCTGCCGAGCTCTCCTCCTTCGACGCCGTCGAGATCGAGATGCCTCCCGCGGAGGTCACCGAGTCCGAGATCAACAACCAGGTCGAGATGCTCCTCAACTACCGCGCCACCTTCGAGGACGTCGAGGGTCGCGCCGTCGAGGCCGAGGACTACGTCACCGTCGACCTCAAGGCCGTCGAGAACGCCGACAACTTTGCCGCCGAGGGCCGCATGCTCATCGCCGGTAGCGACAGCAACCCCAAGGAGTTCAACGAGGCCCTGATCGGCGCTAACGTTGACGACGTCAAGACCGTCACCTGGACCGACGAGGTCGAGGAGGGCGAGGAGGCCGAGACCCACACCGTCGAGGTCACCGTCAAGGGCATCAAGGTCCGCAACACCCCCGAGCTCACCGACGAGCTCGTCAAGTCCGACTTTGGCTTCGACAGCATCGACGCTATGCGCGACGCCATCAAGATTGAGATCGAGCAGGACAAGGCTTCCCGCCTCCCGGCCGAGAAGGAGAACCGTTGCGTCTCCGCTCTCGCCGAGCGCCTGCAACTCGACGAGATGGACGCCGACTACGAGCAGTCCGTCTTTGAGGAGCTTGGCCAGAACTTCCTGTCCAACCTCGCCGCCCGCGGCATGACCCTGGACACCTGGCTGCCCGCTTCCGGCCTGACCATGGAGCAGTTCATCGGCGACCTGCACAAGCAGGCCAACGACGTTGCCCGTGAGTCCCTGGCTCTCGACGCCCTCGCCCGTGAGCTCAAGATCGAGGTCACCGAGGACGACATCAACGCCGAGTTCGAGAAGGCTGGCGTCAAGGACGTCGAGGCTTCCAAGGCCGAGTTCATCGCCGATGGCCGTATGCCTGCCGTCCGCGAGTCCATCCGTCGCTCCAAGGCCGTCGACCACCTGGTCGAGAACGCCAAGGTGACCGAGGTCGACGAGACCGCCAAGGACGCCGAGTAATTCTCGCCACCTTGCCCGCGAGCGCATGCGTGCGCCCGTGATGGGGTAAAGTTATACACCGGTTATCCGGTAGCTTCGTACGGTGCCAGCCAATGCATAGCATGCGGGCACCGTACGTTTATCTAGAACCAATTTGGTCCGCAAGAGAGAAATGGAGATGCGTATGATCGCCAAGTTCGATTCCGCCCTCGTGCCATACGTTATCGAGCAGACGCCGCGCGGCGAGCGCAGCTACGATATCTATTCGCGCCTGCTCAACGACCGCATCATTTTCTTGGGCGAGGAGATCAACTCCGTCAGCGCCAACCTGGTCGTTGCCCAGCTGCTGCATCTTGAGAGCCAGGATGCCGAGAAGGATATCTCGCTCTACATCAATTCGCCCGGTGGCGAGGTCTACTCCGGCCTGGCGATTCTGGACACCATGAACTTCATCAAGCCGCAGGTCTCGACCATTTGCGTCGGTATGGCCGCGTCTATGGCCGCCGTGCTGCTTTCGGCCGGCGCCAAGGGCAAGCGCTTCTGCCTGCCGCACTCCAAGGTCATGATTCACCAGCCCAGCGGCGGTGCCCAGGGTCAGCAGACCGAGATTGAGATCGTTGCCGAGGAGATCAAGAAGACCCGTCGCGAGCTCAACCAGATCCTGTCCGACGCCTCGGGCCAGCCCATCGAGAAGGTCCAGGCCGATACCGAGCGCGACAACTACCTGACCGCTTCCGAGGCCCTCGACTACGGTCTGATCGACCGTATCGTCACCTCGCGCGATCTCGCCGCGAAGGACGCCTAGGATGGCAGGAAACATGCAGGACAACTTTGACGAGAACGGCAACCCCATCCGCTGCTCCTTTTGCGGAAAAGAGCAGGGGCAGGTTCGTCGCCTCGTAAAGGGCCCGACCAACATCTTTATCTGTGACGAGTGCGTCGCCGCCTGCTCCGAGATCCTTGAGGAGTCGCTGGCTTCGGACTTTATGGATGCCGCTCGCAACGGCAAGCTGCCGGGCTTCCTCAACGACCACGGGCAGGCTGCCGGTCAGCCTGCTGTAGATCCTGAGGCCGAGGGTTTTGAGCTGGAGGACGACGCCCGTCAGGTCATTACGCACGTGCCGACGCCGCATGAGATCTATGACGAGCTTTCGGCCTATGTCATGGGCCAGGAGGACGCCAAGCGCGCCATGTCGGTTGCCGTGTACAACCACTATCGCCGCGTGATCGAGGGCGGCGCTGCGGTGTCCGCTTTTGACGGCGGCATGGGCTCGCAGTTCGACAACGATATGGACGAGGTGGAGCTCGCCAAGTCCAACATCTTGCTGCTCGGTCCCACTGGTACCGGCAAGACCCTGTTGGCCCAGACGCTCGCGCGCATCCTCGAGGTGCCGTTTGCCATCGCCGATGCCACCGCACTCACCGAGGCCGGTTACGTGGGCGAGGATGTTGAGAACATCCTGCTCAAGCTCATCAACGCTGCCGATGGCGATATTGAGCGCGCGCAGGTTGGCATTATCTACGTGGACGAGATTGATAAGATCGCCCGCAAGGCCGAGAACCTTTCTATTACCCGCGACGTTTCGGGCGAGGGCGTTCAGCAGGCGCTGCTTAAGATTCTTGAGGGCACGGTGGCAAGCGTTCCGCCCACCGGCGGCCGCAAGCATCCCCAGCAGGAGCTGCTGCAGATCGATACGACCAACATCCTGTTTATCTGCGGCGGTGCCTTTGTGGGTCTGGACAAGATCATCGCCGATCGCGTGGGCAACAAGGGTGTGGGCTTTAACTCCGAGATCGCCGGCCCCACCTCGGTCGACGAGAACGACCTGCTGCGCCAGGTGCTCCCGCAGGACCTCAACGCCTTTGGCATGATTCCCGAGTTTGTGGGTCGTACGCCCGTCGTCACCCAGACGCAGGCGCTCGACGAGGACGACCTGGTGTCGATCCTGACCGAGCCCAAGAACGCCGTGGTGCGTCAGTACCGCAAGATGTTCCAGCTCGAGGACGTTGAGCTTGAGTTTGAGGACGCGGCGTTGCACGAGATCGCCCGCATGGCGCTCGCCCGCAAGACCGGCGCCCGCGGCCTGCGCGCCATCTGCGAGGACGTGCTGCAGCAGACGATGTTCGACCTCCCCAGCGAGGAAGGCGTAGCCAAGGTCATCGTGACCGAAGCCTCCGTAAAGGGCGAGGAGCAGCCGCACCGCGTGCCGGTAGCTTAAGGGCACTACGTACAATTTGGGTTTTAAGCCGGGTCCGCGACGAGCGGGCCCGGCTTTTTTACGCATAAATTTGCCGTTTGGGAGTGGATTTGAGGCCTGCTGTCCAATCGTATCTGGGTATTTGTTGACGCGCCCTGCATTAAAGGCGAGTCGGGGTGATGTGATTGCGCAAATCTGAACTCGCGGGCCAATTTTTGGGATATAAGTGAAAAAACACGTCTGCGGCCGAGCCTATAGCACCTCGGATGTGCAGTGTCGCAGCAACGCGGCCTCGTCTGTAACCGTCAGCCCGCCGCGGCGCGAGGCGATGGCGCCCTCGTCGCGCAGCTGGCGCAAAAGCCTCGCCACGCTCACGCGGTTCATCCCCAGGATCTCGGCAAGCTCCTCCTGCGAGAGGTCCACGCGGCCGGCGTCGCCGTTGTCGTGCGCGAGTAGGTAGATGAGGTTCGAGAGTTTGATGAGCGCCTCGTAGTGCCCCTGGTGTGCGCTCTCGAATAGTAGCAGGTTGATGTAGCGCGCGTAGCTCTCGAGCATGGCGAGGGCGAGGTCGGTGTGCTCGCGAAGCGCTTGCTGCATCACGTCGATGGGGAATTCGATGGCCGAGACAGGCGTGAGCGCCGACGACACGAGCGAGAGCTCGATGGTGAAGTTTGTCTCGTGGCAGCCGGGAAAGATATAGCCCGCGCCGTGGAAGTGGATGGTCTTCTCGCTGCCGTCCTCGTTCACAAACGCGGTCTTCACGATGCCGTGCTCGATGAAGTACGTGCGCTCGATGTACTCACCCGGCCGCCACAGCAGTTCGCCGGCTCCAAACGCGCGCATGTCGTGCGGGTAGGCGAGGAGCAGCTCACGAAAGCGCGAGAAGTCGTTGCGGTAGAGATAGCTCGGTGTGAGCATAGTGGATCCTCTCGGGTTGCTTCTGTACATTCTATCTGCCCCTGTGGCTTTTTGCCGCTTTGAGGCCAAATCGCTGCGATTTTTCTCCCCTTGTGTAGCACAGGCGACAGAACCCGCTGCCCCGTATACGCGAAGATGCCAGCAACGGCAACGATGCGCCCAGAACCGGGTGCGCGAGGGGGGAGTACCGACCATGTGGAACACCTACGGAGATCTGCTCAAACCGGCGAGCATCGGAGCGATGCGGCTCAAAAACCGCATCTGCATGGCACCGATGGACTTCAAGTTCTTCTCGGGCGATGCCGAGGACTCCACGCTGACGCACCGGCACAGCCGTGTCTTCGAGGAGCGCGCCAAGGGCGGCTGCGGACTCATCATCACCTGCGCTACCCAGGCGGAACTCGAGATCATGCCCTATCCGCACGATATGCAGTTCCTGACGTTCGACCGCGACGAGCGCATTAAAGACTTTGCCGAGGCGGCGGACATGGTGCACGTATGGGGAGCCAAGATCGCCTGCGAGCTCACCATGGGGTCGGGCCGCTACGTGGACACGCCGGTGTCGGGTGTCGAGCCGCTCGCGCCGTCCGCCTGCGAGACCCAGTACGACCCGCGCATCCGGGCGCGTGCGATGAAGAGGTCCGAGATCCAGCACATGATCGAGACGTTCGCACAGGCGGCGGCGCGCCTCAAGACGGCGGGCTTCGACGCCGTCCTCGTTATGGGGCAGGGCGGCTACCTCATCAACCAATTCCTCTCGTCGGCGTGGAACCAGCGTACGGACGAGTACGGCGGCAGCCTGGAGAACCGCGCGCGCTTTCTGCAGGAGACGCTTCGCGCTGTTCGTGCTGCCTGCGGTGAGAACTTTCCTGTCATCCTTGGCGTGAACATGGACGACCTGCTGCCCGAGGGCGTTTCGCCCTGCCCCGGTATCACGGTGGACGAGCAGATCGCCGTCTGCCGCCTGTTGGAGGACGAGGGCCTGGTGGACGCCTACCAGCTGCGTATCGGCAACTACTACGACCAGGAGAGCATCGTCCCCTCCGCGTACCACGACAACACACCCTACCGTGAGAACTTCGCGCGCTTTAAGGCCGGCGTGCAGCAGCCCTGCATCTTTGAGAACCGCCTGGACGATCCGGCCGAGATGCAGCGTATGCTCGAGGCGGGGGAGGCCGACTTCTTTAGCCTCGGACGCATGTGGATCGCGAATCCCGATCTGGTGGAGCGCTGGCTTCACGGCGAGATGCCGCGTCAGTGCCTGCGCTGCAACTACTGCCTGCACGCGCTCTGGCTTGGCAAGCAGACGAAGTGCGCTATCAATCCGGTGTTTGGCCACGAATACGAGGGCGAGGTCACGCGCGCGGTGCGCTCCAAACGTGTGGTGGTGGCGGGCGGCGGCCCGGGCGGAGTCATGGCGGCGTTGACGGCTGCAGAGCGCGGCCACGAGGTCACGCTCATCGAGCGCGAGCAGCAGGTGGGTGGCAAGCTGGGGATTGTTGCCGCGCCGAGCTACAAGCGTCAGTACCTTGCCTACCAAGACTACCTGCGCGGCGAGCTCGCGGCGTCGGAGGTGACGGTGCGCGCGGGCGAGGAGGCTACGGTCGCGACCGTGAGCGCGCTCGATCCCGATGTGGTGATCGTAGCAACGGGCGCCGCGCCGATCATCCCCCGTGTTCCCGGTGTGGCGGAGGCGCTTGCCGCCGGGCACGCCGTGGTGGCGGACGACGTGCTCTCTGGTGCCTTTGAGGTGTCCGGCACGGTCGCCATCATCGGCGGCGGTCTGGTGGGCGCCGAGACCGCGAGCGTGCTCGCGGATGCCGGCTGCACGGTGCACCTCGTTGAGATGCAGCCGGACGTGCTGGTGGATGCGAGCTACGTGACGCGCCACGCCCAGCTGCGCACGCTGGCCGAGACGGGTGCCCGGGTGCACACTTCCACGCGTCTCACGGGTATCGCGGAGAATGGCATCGAGGTCGAGTACAAGGGCGCGCACGAGCATATCGCCTGCGACTACGTCGTGCTTGCCGTGGGATACCGCGCCATTTCGACGCTTGCGGAGGACCTCCGCCCGCTGGTGCGAGAGGTCTACGAGATTGGCGATTGCCGCCAGACGCGCAAGATCGCGGCGGCGGTGGAGGAGGGTTACGCCATCGCACGTCGACTGTAGCCCGGTCGGCGGCGCGCGGGGCCGTCGCGGTAGACGGCCCCGCGCATATGGCGTGCACAAGGTATATCCCGGGGCTGTGCCCCGGTTCCAGAGTTAGAGACGAAAGGGAAGACTCATGGATTGCAAGGCAACAGCTGCGGCGATTCTCAGCGAGGTGGGAGGTCCGGCAAACGTGCGCAATGCAACGCACTGTGCGACGCGCCTGCGCCTGACCCTCGTCAGCGAGGAGGGTGTCTCAGACGCGACGGTCAAAAAGATAGACGGCGTGATCAACGTGGCGCACGGCGGTGGCCAGTACCAGGTGATTATCGGCACCGAGGTGCCGAAGGTCTACGCGGAGGTCAACGCCCTGCTCGAGGCGGCCGGCGGCGCAGGAACCGGGGTGGCGTCCGAGGTGTCCGAGGCGGAGGCGGCGTCCGGGAAGAAGTCCGCGCTCGACGTGGTCTTCGACTTCGTCGCCTCGGTGTTCACGCCCATCTTGCCCGCCATCATCGCGGCGGGTCTCATCAAGAGCTTCCTCGCGCTCGCGGTGCTGCTGGGCTTTGATGCGAACAGCACCACGTACTACTTCCTAAACCTCATCGGCGACGCGGGACTCTACTTCCTGCCCGTCATGATCGCCTTCACGGCGTCTAAGAAGCTCGGCTGCAACCAGTTTTTGGCCTGCGCCATCGCCGGCGCGATGCTGCATCCCAGCTACACGAGGCTCATCACGGATCAGTTCTCTATCAACTTCTCGTCGCTCTTCGGCGTGCCGGTGACACTCGCCACGTACAGCTCGTCTGTCATCCCGGCGCTGCTCATGGTGGGGCTCCTCTACTTTGTCGAGAAGCTCTGCGACCGTGTCATCCCCAAGCTCGTGCGCTTCTTCTTTAAGCCGGTCATCTGCGTCGTAGTGGTGGCGAGCGTCACCTTCATGGCGCTCGGGCCTCTGGGCTTTGTTGTCGGCACGGCCATCTCCGGTGCGCTCGATGCGCTCGGCACATATCTGCCGTGGCTCGTGCCGACCATCGTCGGCGCCTGCATGCCGCTCATGGTGACGACGGGTATGCACTACGGTTTGGTGCCCTTCATGACGCAGTCCATTGCCGCCAACGGGTTTGAGCAGATTTGCGGACCCGGTAACATGCCCTCCAATATCGCTCAGGGCGCTGCAGCGCTTGCGGTGGGTCTGCGCACCAAGCGCCTTGAGCTCAAGGAGATAGCGTTTTCCGCCGGCTTTACGGCCCTCTTGGGCACCACCGAACCCGCGCTCTTCGGCGTGACGCTGAACTACAAAAAGGTGCTCGCCTGCGTGATGGCGGGCGGCGGCATCGGCGGCTTCTACGCCGGCCTCATGGGTGTCAAGTGCTTTTCATTTTGCTCGCCGGGCCTGCTCTCGCTTGCGGCGTTCATCGGCGGCGATGGCTGGGGCAACCTCATCCACACCGGTATCTCAATGGTCATCGCCTTTGTGGTGACGTTCGCGCTCGTATGGGCTTGGGGTGCGCGCGATGTTGACGCTGCCGCGCCGGAAGGGTCCGAGTAGCATGGCGGCGACGGATGCTGCGCGGGCGGCGTGCCCCGCGTCCGTGTTCCCCGAGGGCTTTCTTTGGGGCGGCGCCACGGCGGCGAACCAGATCGAGGGCGCGGCTACCGAGGACGGAAAGGGCCTGACCACGGCCGACGCGCTTTCCGAAGGCGTGTTTGGCGCGGCGCACATCCCGCCGGTCGCGCGCTACCTCAAGCAGGAGGCGTCCGACTTCTACCATCGCCACCAGGATGATATCGCGCTTCTGACCGAGGCAGGCATCCGCTGCCTGCGCGTTTCCATCGCCTGGGCGCGCATCTTCCCACAGGGTTGGGAGGAAGAACCCAACGAGCGCGGGCTGGCCTTTTACGATGCACTCTTTGACGAGCTGCTGGCGCACGGTATCAAACCGCTCGTGACGCTCTCGCACTACGAGATGCCGCTCGGCTTGGTGGAGCGCTACGGTGGCTGGGCGGATCGGCGCGTGATCGAGCACTTCTGCCGCTACGCGCGCGTCTGCTTCGAGCGCTATCGCGGCCGTGTGCGCCTGTGGCTCACGTTCAACGAGATCAACGTGACGCTCCACGCGCCGTTCAACGGGGCGGGTATCTTGGGCGATCCCGAGGCGCTCGACAAGACCCTGCTCTACCAGGCCTGCCACCACCAGCTGGTGGCGAGCGCCCGGGCGACGGCGATCGCGCACGAGGTCGACCCCGCCAACAAGGTGGGCTGCATGATCGCCGGCTCGCCCACCTATCCGCTCTCCCCGCACCCCGACGACGTGCTCGAGGCGCTTGCTAAGGACCGCGAGAACCTCTTTTTCGGTGATGTGCACGTGCGCGGCGAATACCCCGGCTACCAGCTGCGCTACTTCCGCGAGCACGGGGTCGAGCTTGCGGTGACCGACGAGGACCTCGCAGTGCTGCGCGCTCATCCGGTCGACTTCGTGAGCCTCTCCTATTACATGAGCTACTGTGCCACGGCCAACCCCGAAAAGAACGCGCAGTCGCGCGGTAACATCCTCTCGGCGGTGAAGAACCCGCTGCTGCCCCAGAGCGAGTACGGTTGGACGCTCGATCCCAAGGGCCTGCGCTATCTGCTCAACCAGTACTGGGACCGCTGGCAGAAGCCACTGTTTGTGGTGGAGAACGGCTTGGGCGCGAAGGACGAGCTCGTGCCGGACGGCCATGGCAGCCTCACGGTTGAGGACGACTACCGCATCGACTACCTGCGGGCGCATATCGAGCAGCTGCGTGAGGCCGTGGCTGACGGTGTGGATGTGATGGGCTACACCATGTGGGGCATCATCGACCTCGTGGCCAACACCACGCTTTCCATCGAGAAGCGGTACGGGATTGTATACGTTGACCGCCACGATGACTTCACCGGTGATTTCTCGCGGTACAAGAAGAAGAGCTTTGCCTGGTACCAGCACGTGATCGAAACGAACGGAGCCGAGCTATGATGAAGAAATGCAAGCTGACGGTGCTGAAAACGACCCTGCAGAAGGACCTTGCCGCCGAATACGGCATCCCCGGGCTCTCCACGTGCCCGCTCATGCGCGAGGGGCAGGTGTTCTATGCCGACTACGCCAAGCCCGAGGGTTTCTGCGACGAGGCGTGGAAGGCCATCTACCAGTACGTCTTTGCACTCGCCAACGGTGCACACGGCTGGTACTTTGACGATTGGATGGCGCCCGAGCACGACGGCGTAGCTATTGTGAGCTGCAACGACGGCCTGCGCCCCGTGATCATCAAAGTCGAGCGCATCGAAGACGAGGATGAGGACGCGAACGCCGTGGTTCGCCAGTAACGCAAGACTTTGCGTGTGGAGATCGGTATGCGGATCGCCTTGGCAAGCACGTGGACCGCGTTAGGTCCAAGATGGCGTCGGGGGCAGTTCACCTGCGATGAGTTCAGTGTATTCCTCGCAGGTGAGCGAACGTACGGTGCTGTGGCGGAATGCGTTTTTATCGCGCGTGAGAATGAAGGTCGCCTCGTTGAGCTCGGCACAGGCGCGAATGAGGCCATCTTCAAAGTCGGGTTCGTCTGACTTGATGGATTTCATGCAGTCGGCTGCTCCAAAAGGCGCGACGATGAGAAGGCCCATGAGGTAATTGATCGCATCTCGCGCTAACGCCTCGCCACGCTGCTTGCCTAAGATGTAGTAGACGTCCTTGAGGGACATGGGTGCGACGAGCCCCATGTCGCCCCCGCCATTGCAGTATTGAAGCGCCTTGCATGCTGCTTCACTGCCAGGCCGCCGCTCATCGACGGCATCTAGCAGGGCATTGGTATCGAAAAATACTCGCCTGCTGTTGTAGTCACGCAGGTTGTGATAGGTGTTACGCTCAGCCATATTTTTCCACCAGATGCTCCATGAGGATTTCCTCGTCTGTCATTGATGTATAGCGTTCGTCGATGGGTGCGGAATTAAATGTTTCCCGGAATGCCATGAAGCGCTCAAAGGGGTCGATAGGCTCTTCGGCGCCTGCGTTCTCTATCGTAGGGGTGCTGCCCGTATTCGCGATGTTGGTCCACACGATGTTAATGACGTCGCCCACGGTGAGGCCTGCCGCCTTTATATAGGCGCCTGCACGCTCTTTTACCACCTCGTCGACACGGCCCGACACGATTGCAGTTGCCATTGATGCCTCCCATCCACCTTGGTTGCCTGATTGCCGCAACGCGTATTTAGTATACGCGTATACAAGTATTGTAGCAGCTTTTATCTAGGTCTAATTGAATGCCTCGCCGAGCTCTCAGATATGTTGAGGGTTCGTGCCTGCCGTATTGAGGCCTCTTTTCCGTTTCTGGTTACGTGAAACACGAACCTTTTGCGGAGGGGTCGGCGTGCGTCATCCGGCCTTGGCACGCGCTTTCTGTCGAGCCTGCCAAGCGGAAATGTTGGCAGCTACCGTACTGTGCTATTCTGTGATTTTGTTTAAGCCTCAGCGAAGTCAATTCAGACTGAAGTAATCGATACCTAAGGGGAGGAATGTAGGCCCGATTTTCGTAGATTCCGCACGAGCCGAAGACCACTTAATGTGGTCTTCGAGCGAGCCCAGGACTTGACCGAGCGAAAATCGGGCCTACATTCCTCCCCGGTGGGCAAGGGAGAGATATATGGAAGAAATGCCCAAGAACTACGATCCGTCGACCAACGAGCCGGCGATCCTGCAGAAGTGGCTCGACGGCGGCTACTATAAGCGCCGTGAGGGCGTGGGCGACTGCACCGTCACCATTCCGCCTCCCAACGTGACCGGCAAGCTCCACATGGGCCATGCCACCGACGACTCCATCCAGGATGCCATCATCCGTATGGCCCGCATGCGCGGCAAGTCCACGCGCTGGGTGCTGGGCACCGATCACGCCGGTATCGCCACACAGACCAAGGTCGACAAGAAGCTCAAGAGCGAGGGCATCAGCCGCCTGGAGATTGGTCGCGACAAGTTTGTTGACGCCTGCTGGGATTGGACCCACGAGTACGGCGGCATTATTGTCGAGCAGATTAAGCGCATGGGCTGCTCCGTCGACTTCGACAACGAGCGCTTTACCATGGACGAGGACTACGCCCAGGCCGTGCGTAAGGTCTTCTGCGACTGGTACCACGACGGTCTGATCTACCGCGGCAAGCGCATCGTCAACTGGTGCCCCAACTGCACCACCGCCATCTCGGACGACGAGGCCGAGTATAAGGATGAGAAGGGCCACCTGTGGCACCTGCGCTACCCGCTGACCGAGCCGGTCAACGGCCAGGACTACATCGTCGTCGCCACCACGCGTCCCGAGACCATGCTCGGCGACACGGGCGTCGCCGTCTCCCCGAAGGACCCCGCGAAGGCCGCCTTCGTGGGTAAGACCGTCAAGCTCCCCATCGTCGACCGCGAGATCCCCATCTTTGAGGATTGGCATGTCGACGCCAACTTCGGTTCCGGCTTCGTTAAGGTTACTCCGGCCCACGACCCCAACGACTACGCCATGGGTCAGGCTCACGACCTGCCGCAGATCAACATCTTCGACGAGCACGCGGTGGTCGTCGAGGGCTACGGCGAGTTTACCGGCATGACCCGCGAGGAGTGCCGCGAGGCCGTCATCAAGTGGTTTGAGGAGCATGACCTGCTCGATCACGTTGAGGACCACGACCACTCCGTCATGCACTGCTACCGTTGCGACGCCGCGCTTGAGCCGTGGCTGTCCGAGCAGTGGTTCGTGGCCGTCGACAAACTCAAGGGGCCGGCGCTCGACGCCGTCAACTCCGGCAAGGTCACCTTCCACCCCGCGCGCTGGACGCAGACCTACACCACCTGGATGGAGAACCTCAAGGACTGGTGCATCAGCCGCCAGCTGTGGTGGGGCCACCGCATCCCCGTGTTCTACTGCGAGGACTGCGGCTGGGAGGATGCCCTGACCGAGGATACCGACGTGTGCCCCAAGTGCGGCGGCCATCACGTGCATCAGGACGAGAACGTGCTGGATACCTGGTTTAGCTCGCAGCTGTGGACCTTTGCCACGCAGGGCTGGCCGCAAAAGCCGGAGCTGCTCGAGGGTCATCACCCCACGACAGCGCTCGTCACCGCGCGCGACATCATCGCGCTGTGGGTCGCCCGCATGGTCATGAGCTCGCTGTACTTCCTGGACGAGGTGCCGTTTAAGGACGTCGTCATCTACCCGACGATCCTTGCCAAGGACGGCAGTCGCATGTCCAAGTCCAAGGGCAACGGTGTTGACCCCATGGACCTCATTGGCATGTACGGCGCCGATGCCATGCGCTACAACCTGCTGACGCTGTGCACCAACAACCAGGACGTCAAGTTCGATGCGAACATCGACAAGAAGACTAAGAAGCTCATCGACAGTCCGCGCACCGAGCAGGCCAAGTCGTTTGTGACCAAGATTTGGAACGCCAGCCGCTTCCTGCTCATGAACATGGAGGGCTACACGCCCGGCGAGCCCGTCGTTGAGACGCCGGCCGACGCCTGGATGTTCAGCCGCCTGGCCAAGGCCGTGAAGATGGTCACCGAGGGTATTGAGAACTACACCTTTGGCGATATGGCCCGCGGCGTGCAGCAGTTCTTCTGGAACGAGGTTTGCGACTGGTACGTCGAGGTCACCAAGGCCCGCCTGAAGGGCGAGGGCCGTCTGCAGGCTCAGCGCAACCTGATCTTTGTTCTCGACACCTCCATTCGCCTGATGCATCCGCTCATGCCGTTTGTCACCGAGGAGATCTGGGACAACATGCCGGCGAGCGTGCTCGACCTGGATGCGGAGGGCAACGTCGACCGTGCCGAGGCACTCATGATTGCCAAGTGGCCTGAGCCCGCCGACTACGCCAAGTATGTCGACGAGAACGCCGAGCGCGCGTTTGAGCTGTGCCGCGCCGTCGTGTCTGCCGCCCGCGCCACGCGTTCGCGTTATCGCTTGAGCCCCAAGGCCGAGCTCGACGTGGTCGTGCGCGCCGGTGCCGAGGATATCGAGAAGCTCGAGAGCCTGCGCTCGACGATTGAACCGCTGGCCAACACGGCTTCGCTGGTCATGGGTACCGACGTTGAGAAGCCGGCCGCGAGCATTGCCGTGGTCGACAGCGGCGTCGAGGTCTTTGTGGTGCTCGAGGGCAGGGTTGATCTTTCGGCCGAGAAGGCTCGCCTGGAGAAGGAGATCGCCGCGGCCCAGAAGGAGCTCGCCGGCTGCGAGAAGACACTCGCTAACGAGGGCTTCGTGGCCAAGGCCGCGCCCGCGGTGGTGCAGAAGAAGAGGGACCGTGCAGCTGAGCTCAAGGAGATCCTGGCGGCGCTGACTGCTCAGGTTGCTGACTTCTCGTAAGCGTTACTGGGGGACGCGGTTTGGGGCATTGCTCGCTACTGCGGACAGTCCTGCTCGCACGAAGGCCACATTAAGTGGCCTTCGGCTCGTGCGGAACTTGTATCGAGCAAAGCCCCAAACCGCTCCCATGGCGGTTACGGAGGCGTCCGCTGCCTGGTGGGGCCACTTGGTTGTGGCCTTGAGGTCGCTGCAAAGCGGTGTTTGGCTGATATTTTGTTTGGGAGGGGCTCGTTGTTGATTCGGGCCTCTTTTTATGTTGAGGGGACTTTGGTTTATGCCTAAGCGTTCGGGGTCGTATTCTGTGCCGTTCTCGTTTGAGCTGCTTTCGTTTGATGAGGCTGTGGGGCTGGCTGCTGATACGGGGCGGATTTCTGGGGATGCTGGTCCTCTGCTCGAGACGGTTGTCGATATGCTCGATGAGCTGGGGCGTCCGGACGAGTACTTTGATTGCATTCAGGTTGCCGGTACCAATGGCAAGACTTCGACTACGCGTTTTTCGGCTGCCATTCTTCGTGGTGAGGGGCTTAAGACCGCGCTGTATACGTCGCCGCAGCTGGTGCGCTATCCCGAGCGCATGGAGGTCGATGGCTGCGTTGTGAGCGATGAGGCGTTTGCCCGTGGTGTTTCTGCCGCTGTTGAGGCGGGACATCGCGTGAATGCGCGCCGCTTGGCGGCGGGGGAGCGCGCCTATTCCATCACGCCGTTTGACCTGCTGACGGCTGCCGCGCTTGTCGTGTTTGCCGAGGCCGCGGTGGATGTTGCCGTGCTCGAGGTTGGCATGGGCGGGCGTTGGGATGCCACGAGTGCGACCAATCCCGTCGCCGTTGCCATTACGGGCATCGGGCTCGATCACACACGTATTTTGGGCGACACGCTCGAGGCCATTGCGGGGGAGAAGGCTGCGGTTATCAAACCCGGGCGCTTGGTTGTTTTGGGCGAGGGCACGCACGAGGCGAGCGTTCAGCGCGTGATGGATGCCCGTTGCCGCGAGTGCGGCATCGTGCCGCTCGTGGTGAGCCACGCCACGACGAAGGTGCCGGCGCATGTGGGCGATACAGTTGAGTTCAGCTGCACCACGCCGCGCGCGATTTATACGTCGAGCATGGTCAAGCCGGCGTATCAGCCGCAGAATGCCGCGTGCGCGATTATGCTTTGTGAAGGGTATCTGGGTCGTGAGCTCGATCACGATGCGCTCAATGCAGCGCTTATGAGTTGTCCCACGCCGGGTCGTTTTGATGTGCTGGGGACTGAACCGCTCAAGCTGATCGATGCCTGCCATAACCCTCAGAGCTGCGAGAACTTTGTGAGCGCGCTGGATGAGATCGATCCGTGCGTAGAGAATCGCCCCACGCTGCTGTGTGCTGCGCTGGCTGACAAGGACGTGGCGGGTATCGTTGACGTTTTGGTTCCGGCGTTCCCCCGCGTGGTCGTGACCCAGACCGATTCCGATCGCGCCCTGCCGGCAGAGGAGCTCGCCGCCCTCGTTGATGCCGACAAGCTCGTGGGCGTGTACCCCAGCGTATCCGAGGCCCTCGCAGCTTTCGAGGCCGCGGGCGAGCCCTTCGTAGCAGCCGGCACCATCACCCTAGCCGGCGAAGTAGCGGGGCTGCTCCGTTAACCCATCCCTTCATCAGTTGCGGTGAAATACGGACTGTTTTACAAGCCAGAAGCCTCAAACAGTCCGTATATCACCGCAACTCAAAAGCAGCCAATTTGGGACGGGGCTTTTTTGGCTGCCCTGTGCCCCGAGTCGACTCGCTTGCCGCGAAATGGGCCTATCTACTACGTTTGACCGACTACCCTCGACCACACGGAACATCGTGAAAGCAAAACCGCAGGTAGACGGCTTACGGATTTTGTAAAAACGCGGGTATGGTCGACCCATGCGGGTTAAACGTAGTAGATAGGCCGTTTTTGTGGCGCGGTATTGGTGGGATGCGGCAAAGGGACAGCCCCTTTGCCGCATTGCCTAGTCTAGGCGGACTGGGTCGTGGGGGTAGGCGTTGAGAATCTCGACGCCGGACTCGGTAACCAGGGCAAGGTCCTCGATGCGGACGCCGGTGCGGCCTGGGAGGTAGATGCCCGGCTCGATGGAGAAGGTCATGCCCGGCTCGACGACCTGCTCGTTGACGAGCGAGACGTCGCCCGGCTCGTGGTCCTGCAGGCCGATCGAGTGACCCAGACGATGTGTAAAGTACTGCCCATAGCCCGCATTCTCAATTACGTCGCGTGCGGCACGGTCCAGGTCGCACATGCGCGCGCCCGGTGCGATGAGCGCCTCGGCGGCCTCGTTGGCGCGGCGCACGATATCGTAGATGCGCGCCGTCTCTTCGTCCAGCTCGCCCCAAAAGAACGTGCGCGTCATGTCCGAGCAGTAGTTGCAGCGGCGCCCGCCAATGTCGAACAACACCACGTCGCCACGCTTGAGCACGGTGTCGTCTGGTTCGTGGTGCGGGTCGCCGGCGTTAGCGCCAAAGCTCACGATGGGCGGAAAGCTAAAGCCCTCGCAGCCGTGCTTACGATACAAGCCGAGCATCTGGTCGGCAATCTCGCGCTCCGTCACACCCTCGTGGACGAGTTTGATGGCATTGGCCATCACAGCGTCGTTAGCGGTCGAGGACGCCCGCATGAGCTCCTGCTCGGCGGCATCCTTGTGGGTGCGTGCGGCAGTGACGGCAAAGTCACCCAGGAAAAACTCGCTGGCGGCATGGCGCTCCATAAGGGGCATCAAAAAGCCAGAGCGCATGACGGTGTCGATACCGAGCGGTTTGGTCGGATCGATCTCGCGAACGATGGCGTCGGTCACGACGTCGGTATCGGTGTGATAGGCCACGCGGGCATTGTCGTACTTGGGCAGCTGATGCAGGGCGTTGACCAAGATCACGGGCTCGCAATCGCGCGCGAGCAGCACACCGCAAAAACGTTCGAACATATCGGCATAAAAGCCGGTCAGGTAATAAATCGACCACGGATCGTTTACGAGCAGCTGCGCGCCGGGGTACTGAGCCTCGAGTGCATCGAGCACGCGCGTCACACGCTGGTCATCGATATGTGCCATGAAACATCCTTTCGCTAGGTTGCCACCATGGTATCCCCAATGCCAGCGTAGTCAATTTGGGACGGGGCTATTTTAGCTGTGTCAAACTTGCGGGCTAATAGGTAAAAGTAGCCATAAGAGGCCAGTCCCAAATGGGCTGGTTTCAAAACTATGGCGGATTACGGGGCTGTACCTGTATTACATGACCATGGGAAAAATCGCGAAATTAAAACCGCAGGTAGACGGATTATCAAAAATCGAAAATTGCCGGTATGGATGGAGGTCTCCGAATCAGCCCCGTAATCCGGCATAGTTTTGAAATGACACTAAAGTAGGCACAAGCTAAATACCGATTCCAAGGATAGTTGCGGTGGAATAGTTCCTGGATGCCGGGGTTTTGGCGGAAATCAGGAACTATTTCACCGCAATTGAAGAGGGCTGGGTGGATGGCGGGGTGGCTAAAAGAGCCCCGTCCCTAATTAGCTACTTGGGCTCGGTTGATGTCCATGCTGGCGATGAGGTTGATGCTGGTGTCGAGGAGGTCTTCCAGTACGACGTCGCCCATGCGGATGGGGGCGTTGACGACCAGGCCTCGGATGAGGTTCATGGCTTGGGCGTGGAGTTCTAGCGGGATGGCCTTGGCGGTGCGGACAGGCAGCAGCGTCTCGTCGCCGCCAGATACTGCTACGGTAGTGGTGAGCACGCGCATGGGGCAGGTGAGCTCCTGATGTGCGAACTTATTACCGCGCGGACAGCTGTTGCCGGTCACGGAGCGCACCTCTACCACGGCGCCGTCTGCGTCACGCTCTACCTCTACGGTCAGGAGACACTCGGATGGGCAGGTGGTGCAGTTGAACTTGAGCGTTTCGATCACGTTATCGCTCATAGTTTATGCCTCCTCGACGGGGTCGACGGACAGGAAAATCTCGCTGGCTCCCAGGGCGAGTGCGCGCTGAATCACCTTTGCTGGCAGCGGGAAGCTTTCCATTACGCTCGGCTTAAACGCGCGGACCTTGCCGGCGAACAGTTCCTCGCCGTCGGCTAAGACCCTCACGCGGGCGGCGTCGACGGGTCGGCGCACGCGGAAGTTGAGCTTGGTAAGCGCCGCGGCCGTAATGCGTCCCGGCAGCGCGTATCCCGCGATGCCAGCAGGGGAGACCGTAAGCTCGCAGCCCGGAACGGCGCCCGCACCGGTCCCCAGCGCGTACGCCGCCGCAGCCGTGCCAGCACTCTCGGACTCACTCGTCACGTTGTCGGCCAGGTCGTGCACGTGCAGCACGTTGCCACAGGCAAAGATACCCGGCACGCCCGTCTGCAGACTCTGGTCCACTACGGCGCCGCGCGTGCGCGGGTCAAGCTCCACGCCTGCGGCAACCGAAAGCTCGTTCTCAGGAATCAGGCCCACCGAAAGCAGCAGCGTGTCGCACGGAACAACGCGCTCGGTCCCCGGAATGGGTGCCAGATGATCGTCGACCTGGCTCACCTCGACGGCCTCCACGCGGTCGTGCCCGATCACGCGCGTGACGGTGGTGGACAGGTGCAGCGGAATGCCCAAGTCGTCCAGGCAGTTCTTAACATTGCGGCGCAGGCCGTTGGCGTACGGCATGAGCTCGTACACGCCCTCGACGGAAATCCCCTCGAGTGTGCAGCGGCGCGCCATGATCAGCCCGATGTCACCCGAGCCCAAGATGACGGCACGCGAGCCGGGCTTGAGGTTTTCGATATTGATGTATCGCTGCGCCAGACCCGCCGTAAACACGCCGGCGGGGCGGCTACCGGGAATCTTGATCTCGCTGCGGGTGCGCTCGCGGCATCCCATAGCAAGGACGACCGCACGCCCAGTGAGCTGCAGCATACCGGCACGGCTCATGAGCGTGACGGTATGGACTGCGGCATCTCCCGCACCCTCGTCCACGCTCGACGCGCCCGCGCCCTCGCCCGAATCGATTCCAAGTACCATGCTGTCCAAGAACAGCACGATGTCGGTCGCGCGCACCTGGTCGATAAAGCGCTGCGCGTACTCGGGGCCGGTGAGTTCCTGCTTAAAGTGCGAAAGGCCAAAACCGGGGTGGATGCACTGGCGCAGGATACCGCCCAGATGCTGCTCGCGTTCCACGATGGCCACGTGCGCGCCGGCCTTGTGCGCGGCAAGCGCGGCCGCCATGCCGGCGGGGCCGCCTCCGATAACGACCACGTCGAAGGCCTGCGTTGCCACCGACGCTGCGGTTCCGGCCTCTGCGCGTTCGTCGTGCATATCAAACGCTGCCATCCTAGCGCACCCCCTTCAGCGGTCCCTCAACCAGCCAAGAACCGGCATCTTCCAAAAGCTCCTCGCTGGGGTCGCAGCCCAGCTCGCGGGCCAGAATCGCCACCACGCGGCTCTGGCAAAAGCCGCTCTGGCACCGACCCATGCCGGCGCGACAGCGGCGCTTGACGCCCTCGACCGAAACCGCGCCCGGGCGGCGTCGGATCGCGGCCACGATCTCGGCCTCGGGCACCGTCTCGCAGCGGCAGACAATCTGCCCCCACGAGGGGTCTGACTCAATGAGCTCTTCCTTGCGCGCAAGCGGCGCGCGGTCAAAGTCGTCCGGCGCACGGCGAATCGGGTCCCAATCGTCTCGTTCGCGCAGGGCCACGCCGGCGTCGCGCAGTATCTGCTCCATGCGCTCGGCAATGGCCGGCGCGCTCGCCACGCCGGGCGACTGAATGCCCGCCGCCTGGAACAGGCCTGGCACCACGGCCGACTGCCCAATAAAGAAGTCGTTCGTCCCCTGAATGACCGGACGCCCGCCGGCAAATGCGCGCACCACGCGGCGCGTGTCCAGATCGGGAACCAGCTTTCGCGCTCCCGTCAGGAGCGCGTTCACATCGCTTGCATAGGTCTGCGTGTCGCCCGGCTCGCGCACGGCGGCGGTCGCGGTGATCACGGTGTTCCCGTGTACGGTGCCCGTGACGATGACGCCCTTCGACACCGGCGTCGGCACGGGGTAGAGCGGCATGAGTGTGCGCGGCTCCTTGTCCAGCACCACGATGTTGCCCTGGCGCCAGACCATCTGGAACTCCTCGGCGCCCGCCATATGCGAGATGTCGGCGGCGCCGTTGCCCGCTGCGTTGATCAGATAGCGGCAGCGCACGTTGCCAGCGGGGGTCGCCAGCGTAAAGCGCGCGGTTCCGTTATCCGAGTCGGCAACTTCAATTGCCTCCACCGGCGCAGACCGCATAAGCGTCACCCCGTTGGCCACGGCGTTCTCCAGCGCGGCGATGGCAACCTCAAACGGGTCGACAAACCCAGTCGAGGGGCACCACAACGCGCACGTTGCATCGGCACTGGCGCGCGGCTCTAATTCGTGGATGCGGTCGGGTCCGATGATCGACAGCTCGGGCACACCGTTGACATGACCGTTGCACCGTAGTTTCTCCAGTTGCGCGCGGTCCTCATCGTCAAATCCCAGCACCATCGACCCGGTGCGGCAGAACAGAAAGCCCAGCTCCTGCGCCCACTTACCGTACAACTCGCAGCCACGGGCGTTGACCTGCGCCTTAACCGTGCCCGGTGCCGGATCGTAACCGGCGTGCACCAGGCCGCCGTTGGCCTTCGACGCGCCCAGCGCAATATCGTTGGCTGCCTCGACCACGCAAATGGTCAGGTCAAACCGCGCGAGCTGCCGCGCGACGGCGCACCCGGTAATGCCCGCGCCCACAATTGCGATATCAAACGTTTCTGCCACGGTGCCTCCCAGACAAGTTGACAGGCCGTCAATAAGACCATCCTACGGTCTACACACCCCCAGTGCGGCGGCAATGCGGCGAACAGCCCCGCAACACCCGCCAACGGCAGGCGAGGGGAGACACAGGACCATCGGCGACCTCGTCTGCCGCTCCTGGTGTCAGAGGTTTGTCTCGATCTGTAACAGTAAGAGGGGAAATTTGGTCCCAGTTGTTACAGATCGAGACGTTTGTCAGGCGGCCCCTCCGTTTGTCTCGTTCTGTAACAGTTAGGACCGGATTTCGGTCCTAGTTGTTACGGATTGAGATGTTTGTGTCCGCGTCAGCCCCGCGCCTAGCCGTGGTCCCATATAAACAAACCCCGTGGTAAACTTGACCGTACTGTTAATATTCCGAAAGGTACCCGTAATGTCCAAGTACATCTCCGAGCTCATGTCGCCGCAGCTTATGGGCGTCGTCTATGCCTTCGTTGGCTTTATCATCGCCCTGTATGTGCTGTCGGTCGTCTATGTGTTCATCGATGCTCGCCGCCGCGGCGCCAGCGCCTACGTGGCATGGGGCATCATCGCCCTCATCCCGTTTGTGGGCCTCATTGCCTACCTGGTCCTGCGCCCGCACTCCTACGCGTCCGACCGTGAGGAGCAGGAGCTGGACATGGCCCTGCGCGAGCGCCAGCTTGCCCAGTACGGCACCTGCCCGCAGTGCGGCGCGCCCATCGAGAAGGACTTCGTCGTCTGCCCGGTGTGCGACACCCAGGTTCGCAACGTGTGCCCCAGCTGCCATCGCCCGCTCGATGCGCACTGGAAGGTCTGCCCCTACTGCCGAACTCGCATCCAGTAACGCATCCATCGCCGGGCCGGCCGCAAGTCCCGGGCACGCCGCAAGCCACGCGCGCCACGCAGCCCCGCCCCACACGATGAAGCATGCGTAGAAAATCGCCCGCCGTGCCATTAAGGTGCGGCGGGCGCTTGTATACCAAGGCAACCTGCCTATAATGATGCAAGTCAAAAAGGCCGAGCGCATCGCACGCACTTGCATCAGGCATCCGAGAGGAGAAAACATACCCATGAAGGCACTCTACAATGACGGTTCGGTGGCCGAGCTCCCGCAGGACGAGGTCACGCATGTCATCCGCCACTCCGCCGCGCACATCATGGCGCAGGCCATCAAGCGCCTGTACCCCGAGGCCGACTTTGCGTACGGCCCCGCGACCGACAACGGCTTCTACTACGACGTCGACCTGCCCGAGGGCGTCAAGATCAGCGAGGACGACTTCCCCGCGATCGAGGCCGAGATGAAAAAGATCGTCAAGGAGAACCTCAAGTTTTCGGTGTACGAGAAGTCCCGCGCCGAGGCCATCGCCCTTATGGAGGAGCGCGGCGAGAAGTACAAGGTCGAGCACATCGGCGACCTGGACGACGACGCCCGCATCACCTTCTACCAGCAGGGCGACTACATCGACATGTGCGTCGGCCCCCACATCTGCTATACCAAGGCGCTCAAGGCCTTTAAGCTCACCGGCGTCTCGGGCGCATATTGGAAGGGCGACAAGGACAACAAGATGCTCACCCGCATCAACGGCGTCGCCTTTGCCACCAAGGAAGAGCTCGACGAGCACATGCACATGCTGGAGGAGGCCAAGAAGCGCGACCACCGCAAGATCGGCCGCGAGATGGACCTCTTTATGATGCGCGACGAGGCCCCCGGCTTCCCGTTCTTCCTGCCCAACGGCATGATCCTTAAGAACACGCTGCTGGATTACTGGCGCGAGATCCACCACAAGGCCGGCTACGTGGAGATCTCCACGCCGCTCATCATGAACAAGCAGCTGTGGAAGACCTCGGGCCACTGGGACCACTACAAGGACAACATGTACTCCACCGTCATTGACGACGAAGAGTACTGCATTAAGCCCATGAACTGCCCGGGCGGCGTGCTGGTGTATGCCTCCAAGCCGCACTCCTATCGCGAGCTGCCCATCCGCGCCGGCGAGATTGGCCTGGTCCACCGCCACGAGCTTCGCGGCGCCCTGCACGGCCTGTTCCGCGTGCGCTGCTTTAACCAGGACGACGCCCACCTGTTTGTGCGTCCCGACCAGCTGACCGACGAGATCGCGGGCGTGGTCAACCTCATCGACTCCGTGTACCAGAAGTTTGGCTTTAAGTACCACGTTGAGCTTTCCACCCGCCCCGAGGACTCCATGGGTTCGGACGAGGATTGGGCGCGTGCCGAGGAGGGCCTGCGCACCGCTCTGGAGAAGCTGGGCATGGACTACGAGGTCAACGAGGGCGATGGCGCCTTCTACGGCCCCAAGATCGACTTCCACCTGGAGGACTCGCTCGGCCGCACCTGGCAGTGCGGTACCGTACAGCTCGACTTCCAGATGCCGCTCAACTTTGACCTGGAGTACGTGGACGCCGACGGCACCAAGAAGCGCCCCATCATGCTGCACCGCGTGTGCTTTGGCTCCATCGAGCGCTTCATCGGTATTCTGATTGAGCACTTTGCGGGCAAGTTCCCCACCTGGCTGGCTCCCGTGCAGGTCAAGGCACTTCCGGTTTCCGAGAAGAGCCGCGACTACGCCCACGAGGTGTGCACCAAGCTGGAGGAAGCCGGCATTCGCGTGGTTTGCGACGACCGCGACGAGAAGATCGGCTACAAGATTCGCGAGGCCCGCAGCATCGACCGCGTGCCCTACATGCTCATTCTGGGCGAGAAGGAGGTCGAGGCCGGCAACATTTCCGTCCGCGATCGCTCCAACGAGACCGTTCAGATGAGCGTTGACGAGTTTGTTGCCAAGGTTCTCGAGGAGATCAAGACCCGCGCCTAAGGCAAGCAACACAACAATTAATAAAGGCGACCGTCGTCAAAGGGCGGTCGCCTTTTTTCTTACCAAAATAAGAAAAGCCGCTGGTTGAGCGGCTTTTTTTGTTGCACAAAAAGGTACAGGTTTTTGTAGAGGGCTATGGAGATGTATCTACGGTTGATTTCCGATCTCAGCCGAACACATTGAGCAAATAGGCCATTCCCGCAGTTAGCCGAACGCCCCCGCGGCCCCTCCTGGGGTCCGGGGGCGCCGTTTTCCCAGTTGAAGGAACGGTGGAGATGTGTTTCGATGGGTCCGGTGGCCATGCTCCG